>ENA-UOOI01002672-UOOI01002672.1-fermentation-metagenome-genome-assembly--contig:-NODE-2672-length-14893-cov-3.804825_pt1 | contig 14893 bp, 11 predicted proteins | sample MGYA00245779_ERZ724027 | MGnify/ENA primary metagenome ERZ724027 (study PRJEB28704, sample SAMN03018318) | fermentation metagenome | biome: anthropogenic terrestrial biome; feature: soil; material... | reverse complement strand
TAGGGGATTGGTCAAATGGTATGATAGGGGTCTCCAAAACCTTTGGTGGGAGTTCGATTCTCTCATCCCCTGTTACTTTAAAAGCCTGAAAACATTGAATATTCGATGTTTTCCAGGCTTTTTTTGTCCGATATGCTATCGTAGTTAAAGATATAATCGCTTGTTCTGCTAAATGCTTTAAAGTACCATTAAGTGTTGTGCACCCGAAATGTTGAAGATGTAAAAAAAAGGTCCAAACGATGTGACCAGATTTATCAAACGTACTTCCAAGGGGAAAAACGGAGAGAAATCAAAGGATCACTATGAAATCAATTCAGAGATTCTCATATAACATTTTTGTACATAGAAAAGAGAAGAAAACCCAGTGTTTACAAGGCTTTCCTTCTTTTTATCTTTCAAGTTTCTAACGTGATAATTTTGCTAAGGCAGATCCTATCATCTACCTTCAGGGACACCCTCCTATCCGATGCTTTCTCGACTTTTATCAGCCAGCAGCTGAATAAACTTTTCAAATGAGGAATCATTCTGCTGCAGCACTGCATCAGCGTACTGGATTACAGTCTCTGCTGTGGGTTTTATCACATTTACAGAGTCACCTTTCGCATTTTTGATCATGACAAACAAGGCAGGTTCCGCGACCAGTCTGGCGCTGTTTGACTCACAGAGAATCAGATTATCCTCTGGCACCAATTTTAAAGCAGCTTCCAGTGCCTCTTTTAAGTTTTCTTTCAAGGAACGAATCAGAAAAACATGGCTGGCACCTGCGGCTTTCAGTAGCATTGTGTCTTTTTGGCCTTCTCTGGATTCTTCTGTGATTTCGAAACAGCCTTTCAGGCCGCTGCACATGCCACAGCCTGCACCGCCCCTGGGGCAGCGGTCAGCATTGCTCTTTACTGTGATAATTTTGAACGCTGTGATAGCTACCTGCTCTTTCAGAAGGTCGATAATTTTCAGAGCGAGTGTAGTCTTGCCATTGTTTCTGTTTGTGGCACCTATCATAATCATATTTTTTATCTTCAGGATATCTTCATTTTTATTATTTGCCATTATTTCACCTTTTGTCCCTGGTATTATACAATAAGTATACCTCTTATCGGAGAAGCCTTCAACATTTAACAAATCAAAAATAAAGGGCGAAAATTAATTTTGCAAAATCTTTGAAATTTTGTTGAATTTGTGTTACAATAGATATAAGAGATGAAAGGTGGGTAGAAATGCGCTAATATTTATTGGATTGGTACTATGCTCGGATAGTGAAGCTGTTTCATGTGACTTCTGAATATTGTGAAATATAATACAGGAAAAGAATACATGATGGCTGGCCTTAAGAGAGGTCAGCTTTTACGCATATATTCAAGGGGTCAGGGCGTAAGCGGCAATAGTAACTGGAACATTATGACTGAGTTTGCGATAGGAGTGAATAAAATGTATAAAGTAGGAGAATATATTATATGTGGAAGCAACGGTGTATGTCAGGTTGAAAATATTGGCCCGATGAAGATTCCCGGTGTCGCAAAAGACAGGATATTCTATACCTTGACACCAGTCTATTCGGGCTGCAGTGCAGTTTATACTCCGACAGACAATGATAAGATGATTATGCGCCCAGTGCTTTCCAGGGAGGAAGCATGGAAGTTAATAGAAAACATTGAAGAGATCGGAATTTATGAAGAACAAGACAATAAGCGCAGAGATATGGTCTTTAAAGATGCATTGAAAACGTGTGACTGCAGGGAGTGGGTTAAGATTATTAATACGCTTCATTTAAAGAAGAAAAAAAGAATCGCTCAGGGAAAAAAAGAAATAACGAGCGATGAAAAATACCTGCAGGCAGCAGAAGAGAATCTTTATGGAGAATTGTCTATACCACTTAGAATGTCAAAAGAAGATGTGGAAGGTTTTATCAGTGAAAAAGTTGAATCTCTGATTGAAGATGAGGTATTCGCCTGAGCTTGATTAGAAAACCGAACACATGAATAAGAATCTTCACAAAAGACAAAGATATAGATAGCAAAAGAATTTGAGGGATATGATTGTGATAAAGATGAAAGAACAGATCGAGCAGCTGATTCGTATAGCGGGACATAATCATCAGATTCTAGAAAGCAGTGATGTGAACAAAGTATTCGGAAAGCAGCTCACGGGTGAGGAGTTAGGTATGCTTCGTACCCAGTTGAAGAATCGGGGGATAAAAATACAGGAGCCGAAAAAAGAGAATACGAATGAAATCGGCGATGACAAGTTAGTAAAGAATGAGTTACCTGAAAAGGGCAACGGGGAGGATGCTAAGATTCCTCTTGACGACTCCGTAAAGGCTTATCTGAAAGAGATCGGGAGTATTCCATTACTGACCAGAGAAGAAGAGATAGATCTCGCAAAGAGAATAGAGGCAGGCGATGAATGGGCCCGTGAAAAGATGATCAATTCGAATCTGAGACTAGTTGTAAATGTTGCGAAGAAACATGTGCGTGGAAGTAATATGGGATTTCTTGATCTGATCCAGGAAGGAAATATCGGTCTGATGAAGGCTGTCGAAAAATACGATTATTCCAAAGGGTATAAGTTTAGTACCTATGCCATGTGGTGGATTCGCCAGGCGGTAACCAGGGCAATCGCAGACCAGTCAAGGACAATAAGAATACCGGTTCATATGAAAGAACAGATGTCAAAAGTTAATAAGGCATCAAGGAAATTTCTATCCGATATGGGTCGTGAACCGACGACCGAGGAATTGGCTGAGGTCATGGATATGCCTGAGGAACGCGTAAAAGAAATCGTAAAACTATATGGCGATACGATCTCTCTGGATACTCCGGTGGGTGATGATGATGACTGCAAACTTCAGGACTTTGTTGCCGATGATAATACTTCAGATCAGTTTACAAGTGTTGAGCATGTGATGCTGGGAGATGAATTGGATCAACTCCTTTCAGGCTTAACTGATCGGGAACAGCGTATCATTAGACTGCGTTTTGGATTTATAGACGGCCGGATCTGGACATTAGAGCAGGTTGGAGAAGAATATCATGTGACAAGAGAACGGATACGGCAGATTGAAGTAAAAGCACTGCACAGATTAAAACACCGAAAAGATATAAAAAATCTAAAATCTTATCTGGAGGCTTAAAGGCTCTGGTTAGATGAGGACTGTGTCGAAAAGTCGTAAATGGCAGACGGTACAGTCCGAATTACGTTTAGGACACAAAAAGGATATTACATATGAAAAATCAGACAGATTTAAAAAACATGTTAAACAGAATAGATCACAGGAGTTACCCCGCATATAAGGATATTAAGGGCTCGTATCAATTTGATAGATATATGCTTTCAATAGACCATGTTCAGGGAGATCCATTTGCTTCGCCATCGAAGATCAGCATTCATATCTTAGGAAATGAAGCGGCATTTCCGGCTGCATTATATGATATGAAGGTAAAAAGGATTGCGCTGCAGGATTGTTTATTGAGACAGTTTTCCGGGCAGATTGAGAGATTCAGTTTTAAGGCAAAAGGCTCCGGAAAGAGTGGACTCCTGTCAGTGAGCAGATGCGGGCAGGAGATTCTGGAGCGCAGCGGCTGCGAGGTCGATATGAAAAATGGCGATCTGATTATCAGAATGGAAATTGGATTTCCTGCGAACGGCAGAAAAATCAATGCGAGAGAATTGGAGAGGATACTCTTCGAATTTCTTCCGCTCTGTGTCAGAAAAACACTGTTCTATCAATCTCTGGATTCCAGAATGCTAGAGCGGACAGCGGAATTGGCAGTTGATCAGCAGTATATCCGCGATCAACTGCCTAAGCTTGGACTGACGGCTTTTATCGCAAATGATGCCATCCTTCCACGTGAATCGGGTGTATCCCAAAAGCCGATGAGAAATGCAATAAAATTTCATTCACCGAAATCGATGGAAGTAACTTTGAATCTGCCGAATCACAGGAACATCAACGGCATGGGGCTGAAAAAAGGAATTAACCTCATTGTCGGCGGTGGTTATCATGGAAAATCAACAGTGCTGAAAGCGCTTGAGCTTGGAGTCTACAATCATATCGCGGGTGATGGCAGAGAATACGTAATTACAGATCGTACGGCAATGAAGATCCGATCCGAAGATGGACGCAGTATTAAAAATGTGGATATCTCGATGTTTATCAATGACCTCCCAAATAAGAAGGATACCAGGTCTTTTTATACGGAGGATGCCAGTGGAAGTACATCACAGGCGGCAAATGTGATCGAAAGTATGGAAGCCGGAACCAGATTGTTCCTGATTGACGAAGATACCAGCGCAACAAACTTTATGATTCGCGATGAACTCATGCAGAGAGTAGTACACCGTGAATCAGAGCCAATCACACCATTTATTGACAGAATACGAGGATTATATGAAAAGGACGGTATTTCTTCAATTATTGTAGCCGGGAGTTCAGGATCTTATTTCCGAAAAGCAGACTGTATTGTGCAGATGGATCACTATATCCCAAAGGAAATCACGAAATTTGCTAAGGAGGAAGCCGAAAAATTTATGGCTGTATCAGAATCAGCGCCCAAATATCAACATCCTTCATTTGCAAGGAGTATCAAGGCAGACCGCTCATTTCGAAAGAATAACAGAATTAAGATAAAAACGCTTGGAAGAGATTCTGTTTCGATCAATCATGACACGATTGATCTAAGGTATGTGGAGCAGCTGGCCGATGTGGAACAGCTGGTCACATTGGGCTATATGGTAAAATATGCCGAGATCCATCTGTTTGACGGGGAAAAATCTCTTCAGGAGGTGGTGGATATCCTTTCAGATTCAATAGATCAAAATGGTTTTGCCGCAATCTGTGAGGGACATAACCTTCCCTCTGATCTTGCCAGGCCGCGGAGACAGGAGATCTTTGCCTGCTTCAACCGTTATCGCACTCTGCATATGTAAACAGTCGGGTTTTGCTCTATACATCAGGAGTAAAACCCGGCTGTATTATTTATTCACCGCCCGGGCCGTCTCTTCTCGGACGTTCAGATTCCGGAAGAGGCTGTACATTGGGAACTTCCATACCGTGTTTACTTTTTTGGGGTAAATCAATTTCAGGAGTATTTCCATCACCGTATGAATCCTTATTTCTTGGCGGATCACCGATATAGTCTTTTTTCATGACATAACCACCTTTCCACGTAATTGTTAAAGGATACATCTATAGTCTGTCTGAAATTATGATAAATATACACTTGAATATAGAACATAAGTTTGATAAAATCACTGAAGGAGGATTTTTTATGGAACAGATGTCTTTATTTGACAATCGGGAGAATTTCAGCCCGCTGGCAACGAGACTGCGCCCGGAATCGCTGGATGATTTTGTAGGACAGAAGCATTTACTCGGTAAAGGGAAAATGCTGAGAAATCTGATTGAAAAAGATCAGATTTCGTCGATGATATTCTGGGGACCGCCCGGGGTAGGGAAAACAACCCTGGCCAGAATTATTGCCAATCGGACACAGGCGGAGTTTACAGATTTCAGTGCTGTTACATCTGGAATTCGGGAGATTCGTGATGTGATGACCAAGGCTGAGAACAGCAGACGTATGGGGCGGAAAACGCTCTTGTTTATTGATGAGATTCATAGATTTAACAAAGCACAGCAGGATGCATTTCTGCCCTACGTGGAAAAAGGAAGTATCATTTTAATTGGAGCTACAACAGAAAATCCGTCATTTGAGATAAATGCGGCCCTGTTGTCGAGATGCAAGGTGTTTGTTTTGAATATGCTACAGGAAGATGACCTGGCTGAACTGCTGCAACATGCCCTTAAAAGCCCGAAGGGATATGGAAATCAAAAGATAGGAATCAGTGAAAGGCAGATTAGCGCGATTGCACAATTTGCAAACGGAGATGCCAGAACAGCTCTCAACACGCTCGAGATGGCAGTTCTCAATGGTGATATTGATGAAGAGCAGATCACTGTAACCGATGAAGCTTTGCAGCAGTGTATCACCAAAAAGTCCCTTCTGTATGATAAAAAGGGTGAGGAACACTATAATATCATATCGGCGCTTCACAAATCCATGCGTAACAGTGACCCGGATGCCGCACTTTACTGGATGACCCGGATGCTTGAGGGAGGGGAAGATCCGCTTTATATAGCAAGAAGGCTGATTCGCTTTGCAAGCGAGGATGTCGGAGCTGCCGACCCTGAGGCACTTCAGATAGCAGTGGCGTCTTACCAGGCCTGTCATTTTATCGGGATGCCTGAATGTGACGTAAACCTTGCAGAGGCTGTTGTCTACCTGTCGATGGCACCAAAGTCGAATGCTTTGTATCTGGCCTGTGAGGAGTGCAAAAGCGATATAAAAAACCGTCCGGATGAACCGGTTCCCTTAACGATCCGGAATGCGCCGACCGGCCTTATGAAGGATCTTCATTATGGGGAAGGTTATCAGTATGCCCATAACATGAAAGAAAAAGTAGCCAGGATGCAGTGCCTTCCTGATACACTTGCCGGCAGGCGGTATTACAATCCAACTACCGAGGGGCAGGAGAAACAGATATCCGAGAAGCTTGAAGATATCCGTAACTGGAAAGAAGAAAAGCCCGGATCCGATCCGCAATAGCATCAGCTTAAGAAAGTTTAATGAAAAGTTCACTGATTTTTCAACACTTTCCTGATGAAATCCGTTATAATGAGACTGAGTGAGAGCTCAAAGTACTTTTTAATAGAAATGGGGATAGGAGTAGAAAAAATGAATATTTTATTTTTTATCACGCCAAAAAGCGAGGTCGCATATATTTCTGAGGATTTTACTTTGAGGCAGGCGATCGAAAAAATGGAGTACCATAAATACACAGCGATTCCACTACTTAGCAAACAAGGTTATTATATCGGAACCATCACAGAGGGCGATATCCTGCGATGCGTCAAAGAGAGATGTGATTTAAACTTCCATGACGCGGAAGATATACCGATTGTCGAAGTAAAGCGCCGCTGGCATAATGAGCCGGTGAACATAAACTGTAATATCGAGGACCTGGTGACAGTGTCTATGAAGCAGAACTTCGTGCCTGTTGTCGATGATGAAGGTGTTTTCATTGGAATTATAAGAAGAAAAGATATCATACAATATTGCTATGAAAAATCAGGCCTCAAAGATAATGAACTCAGCAGCAAGCAGACCATTGGAGCCTAATCCTACAAACATAAACGCAGGACCTTTTGACCCTATGATACACGGATTACTCCGCGCTTGCGCTCACATGAAACGCAGGACCTTTTGACCCTGGTATCATATTGTATTGTAATTTATATAAGTCCATGCTATGATTAAATAGCTGCTGTTAAGACACTTTTGGCAGGGCTTGCAGTAACAGATTTTATACGAGGTGGACATTTTTATGAAAAAGTTTGTTGATTTAATTATGATTGAAATTCAGCGGGCATTTGAGAAGGCCGGTTATGATGCTTCTTATGGCGTCGTTGGATTGTCAAATCGTCCGGATTTATGTGAATATCAGTGTAATGGCGCAATGGCTGCTGCGAAAAAATATAAAAAAGCACCATTTTTAATTGCAGATGACGTGGCAGCGCAGCTGTCGGATTCCTCTCTCCTGGAAAAGGTAGATGTCGTAAAACCCGGATTTATCAATATTAAGGTGGATAGTAAATTCCTCAGTGCTTATCTGAATCAGATACAAAATGACAGGGATTTGTCGATTGAGAAAGTTAAGGAACCAAAAACAATTATTATTGATTATGGTGGACCAAATGTGGCAAAGCCTCTTCATGTCGGACATCTGCGCTCGGCAATTATCGGTGAAAGCTTAAAGCGCATCGGCAGATATATGGGAGATAAAGTCATCGGAGATGTACATCTGGGTGACTGGGGTCTTCAGATGGGGCTGATTATCGCTGAACTTCGGGAACGTCAACCGGATCTGGTGTATTTTGATTCAAAATATACGGGCGAGTATCCCAAAGAGGCTCCTTTTACCATAAATGAATTAGAGGAGATTTATCCTGCAGCAAGTGCAAAGTCGAAAAAAGACGAGGACTTCAGGGAAAAAGCCATGGAGGCAACGCATCAGCTTCAGCAGGGAAACATAGGCTATATTGCACTTTGGAATCAGATTATGACTGTCTCAGTGACAGATTTGAAACGTAATTATAAGAAACTGGATGTCGAATTTGATCTCTGGAAGAAAGAATCCGATGCGCAGCCTTATATTCCGGAGATGGTAAAATATCTGAAAGATCATGAATATGCTCATATGGACCAGGGTGCGCTGGTAGTGGACGTCAGGGAAGATTCTGATACAAAAGAGATCCCTCCTTGCATGATATTAAAATCGGATGGGGCTTCTCTTTATAATACTACTGATCTTGCTACGATCGTCGAGAGAATGAAGTTGTTTCATCCGGACGAGATCATCTATGTGGTTGATAAGCGTCAGGAACTGTATTTTACACAGGTAATCCGCTGCGCGAAAAAGACGAAACTTGTAGATGAAGATACGAAGTTGACCTTTCAGGGATTCGGGACAATGAATGGAAAAGACGGTAAGCCTTTTAAGACACGTGAGGGCGGCGTTATGCGTCTTGAGACCCTGATCAATGAGATCGATGAAGAGATGTATAAGAAAATTGTAGATAACCGCAGCGTAAAAAGCAGCGACGCCAGAAAGACGGCAGAGATCGTTGGACTTTCCGCAATCAAATACGGAGATTTGTCGAATGTGGCAGCGAAAGATTATGTATTTGATATCGACCGCTTTACGTCGTTCGAGGGAAATACCGGCCCCTATATCTTATACACAATTGTAAGAATAAAGTCGATTTTAAGCCGCTATAAAGAAGAAGGCGGAACAATAGAAAAAGGAATCATTCTTCCGGCTGCCGGTAAGAGTGAAAAAGCTCTGATGCTGGAGGCATCGAAATTTAACGGGGTTGTAGAACAGGCGTATGAAGAAAAAGCACCACACAAAATATGCTCTTTTATCTATGATTTCTCGAACTCGTTCAATCATTTTTATCACGAGACCAAAATTCTGAGTGAAAAAGATGAAGAACAAAAGAAATCCTGGATTGCTCTATTGGATCTGGTACGAGAGATCCTTGAGACCAGCATAGATATGCTTGGATTCTCGGCACCGGATAAGATGTAAAGGAGAGAAGGCACATCGTTATATATGATATGCCTTCTCTTTTCTGTGCAACAGAGAACCTGAGTAAAAAACTTGAAATGTGATTGCATTTTTTCCGGGAAAATGTTATGATATATATACAAAATTTCTTTCAAGGGAGCATTCGTTCCGGGATTTTTTGCAAGAACATGATATTCTATTTCTTTAATTTCATGGGTGATTCACCCGTAGTTTCATTGGACCTATTTCAAATCAGTTGTTTTTTTGCTTCTTGCCGGAGGTGATTTTAATTGCAGTACATGGAAGAGTGATAGGGAAAAAATATGTATTAATCGAAACGATAGGAAAAGGCGGATTCGGAGAAGTCTATCTTTCCGTGGATCTCAATCTTGGAAAAAAATGGGCGATAAAGCGTCTTCTCAGTCACGATAATGAAGGCATTCATGAAGCGGCAATGATGAAAGAGCTAGATTATGTGACCCTTCCCAGAGTCGTGGACCTGATCGGCGAGGAAGATGGTGTCTATCTGGTGATGGATTTTCTGAGAGGCAGAAGCCTCGGTGATCTTCTGCGGTCTGGTCGGAGATTTAGTCAGGAAGAGACCCTGGAAATAGGCATACAACTCGCAAAAACACTTGAATATCTGCATAAGAAGGATCCCCCTGTGCTCTATCAGGATATGAAACCGGACAATATTCTGCTTACTGATGAAGGACAGATTAAGTTAGTGGACTTTGGCCTGGCTTCCTGGATGAAGCTTGATTCGCCCGGAGAGAAGGCACGGGGAGGAACGAAAGGCTATGCGGCGCCCGAGCAGTACGGTGGTATCTGTGACCCAACGACAGATTTGTTTGGACTTGGACGGACACTGAAACTCTTATCCAGAGGAAAAGGAACTTTTGCATTTAAATATGTCCTGCGTAAGTCAACCAGAGATAATAAAAATCAGCGGTTTCAATCTGCCAGAGAAGTCTGCACAAGATTGGAACACATTTATGAAAATAAACGTCAGAATCAAAAAATGACAACATGGATTCTCGGAGGCTTAACCGTACTTCTGGTTGCCGGTTTTGGATTTAGGATGATAGCTGAGATCGAGCAGCAGAGATATTTTAAATTGCTGGATGAGGCCTCACAGTTAGAACACCGGGTACAAAATGTCCCGGATGACAAGGCTTTCCGGATATGTAAGAAGGCAGTAGAGCTTTGCCCTGAAAAAGAGGAAGGTTACTTAAAACTTCTTGATCTTGGGCGGGAAAATGAACAGACCCAGATGACTGTGGACTGGATCTTGTCGATGTGGGAATCGTATCCGAATGATACATCGGAGCATCTGGAGGTAAAGAAGCAGCTCGGATTTCTATATTTTTGTGGAAATTCTTTAGATCCTGATTTTAACATAGATTACAATATGTCGGCTAAAATATTTGATCACCTTGCGGAAAAAGGGAAACAGCCAGATGAGTGGAAAAAGCTGGAGGAACTGGCGAAGAGCCTGGAACAGTTTGGAACGGACATCAACTGGAATAAAGTTCAGGATTCGCTTGACTTTTTTAAGCGGTACGGAGAGCGGATGGTTCACCGACAGGATTCTGATTATGTCTGCGAATTGTATCTCATCTGTGGAAGTACTTATTTATCAGAAGCCTCCTTCCTGAAAAATGAGAACATTGATCCGTATTGTGAAGGAATTTCGTGTTATGAGAAAGCCTATGAGTCGGCAAAGCTGCTTCAGAAAGATATACGGCTGAGGCAGGAGATATTGGAGCGCCTTGCATCTTCCTGCTATATGGCCGGACTATTGGAGACTCCGTCAGACGAAGTTTCGGCAGATCATGACGGTCAGAGAGATTCAAACCTGGATAAAAGCATAAATTACGGAAAGCAGCTGATGAAAATAGTCAATAAACAAGAATTGAAACAGCGGATTTTACTCAGAGAAGCAGCAGCAAAAAGCTTTCAGGGAAATTCGGAAGAAGCCATGAAGTGCTATGAATCCTTTTATCAGCAATATCCGAAACATTTGGAAGGAATCTGTGCCTACACAGAATTTCTTATAGAGAACCAGCAACCAGACCATGCCCGTGAAATGATAAGACAGGCGGCATCCATTCCCGGTGCCGGCGATAACAGAAACTATCAGATTCTTAAGGAACGTTTGGAGGTATAGAATGAATTATAAAAAAGTATGTTGCCTGCTGACCGCAATTTTAGTCTTACAGCCTCAAAATACGATGGCAGAACAGGGACAGGAGGCACAGCAGGATGTTTGTGACGATGATGTGGCTCATTCTTCAGAGAATGAATCTGCCAAAGTCAAAGATCAAGAGGATGAGATTGAAAAGCGACAGAGAGAAGAGGACAAGCGGACGGAAGAAGCCGGCCTGGGGGAAGAAGCCGGCCCGGAGGAGGTAGCCGGCCCGGAGGAAGAAGCCAGTCGGGAGGAAGAAGCCGGCCTGGAGAAAGAAGCCAGTCCGGAGGAAGAAACCAGTCAGGAGGAAGAAACCAGTCAGGAGGAAGAAGCCAGCCCGGAGGAAGAAACCAGTCAGGAGGAAGAAGCCGGCCCGGAGGAAGAAGCCAGCCCGGAGGAAGAAGTCAGCCTGGAGGAAGAGGAAAGCCAGAATGAGGAGAATCAGCAGAAAGAATTGTGTGTAGAAGATCGGGTAAGTCTGAGAGAGCAGGAGGAACAAAGGAAACAAGAGGAACAAAGGAAACAGGAGGAGCCAAAGAAACAGGAAGAACAAAGGGAACAGGAGAAACAAGAAGAGCAGAAAAGAACAGAACAGAAAAGGGAAGAAAAGAAAAGGAAAGAGCAGGAACAGAAGAAAAGAGAAAAAATAAAGGATGAGTTTAGAAAAGTGGAAGAGCAGAGAAAAGAGGAAGAACAAGAAAATGATAAAGAGCAAAAAAAGCCGGAAGGCCAGATAAAACAAGAGAAATTAAAGAAAGGAGAAAAAGAGCAAAAACAAGGAACGGAACAAAAAAATCAGTCAGAGAAAGAAAGAATCAGGAAAGAAAAAACAGAAAATCACACCAAAGAAGCTTCAAAATTTCAAACTCCTATCTTCCCATCCCGTAAGATATCCTTTAAAAACATCCGAGATCTCTCATCGAATACGAGACATGTGAAACCGGAAATCATTGTAGAGAACCCAGCGTCTGATGATGAAAAGCTTGAGGTGGTTCTTGAGAGCAAGTCCCGGGGAGTGATCTCGCAGCAAGTCGAGGTTTATAGAGAAAACGGAAAATTACGTTATTCCATGCCGGAGATTGATAGGGATGATCAGTACATACTTAAAATGAAGGATCATACCTTAGAGAATCATTATGAAGAGGCAGTCTCATTTTCTGTAAACCATAGAGGAACTGTCTTTACCTATGACCGGGAGAAGGCAAATGTAAAATTGGACAAATCATTTATTCCCAGGATTCATCTGCAAAATGTTGATGCGACACAAGTAGTTTCCTGTATGGTAAATGGTAAAGAAAGTCCTTATGAAGAAAAAAGGGATGAACTCGTAATTTCAGAGGATTCCTTAAAGAACGGGAAGAACCAGATCATAGTAGCAGTAAAAGACCAGGCTGGAAATGTTTCGGTTATGCCACCCTGGGAGTTTATGATCTCTGATATGGAAAACCGGGACAGGGAGAAAGGTGAGCAGCGAAATATATTCAGAAGCCCGGTTTATATGGTTTGCAGCGTGTTTAAAATGATTGTAAAAATTCTGAGCTCATCGATTTAAGGCATAAGTAAAAAATGTACTTTTATTGAAATAAGACGACCGCAATCCCACTGGTTTTAGAACGGTGGGTTAAGGTCGCCAAGCGTAGAATTTTGTGTTATACTATTGGAATGGAAACATGAAAATCTAAAAATGGGAATGGGTATTCTACTTAATAAGAGGAACTAAAGAATATGTCGGACGTAATATTATTTGATCTTGATGGAACATTGACAGATTCAGGTACGGGGATTATAAAGTGTGTTCAATATGCATTGAATTACATGGGAAAACCGGAGGGAGATGCTGATAAGCTCCGCTGTTTTGTGGGGCCTCCGCTTCATAAAGAATTTATGGAATATGCCGGATTTACCAGTAAAGAAGCTGATAAAGCGGTGGAACAATATAGGGAGCGTTATAGTACCATTGGGATTTATGAGAACAGAGTATATGATGAAATACCGGAACTGCTTACTTCCTTAAAAAAACAGGGAAAAACACTTGCAGTGGCATCCTCGAAACCAGGCGTTTTTGTAGAGGAAGTACTAAAACACTTTGATTTGAAAAAATATTTTGATATTGTTGTCGGCAGTGAACTGGATGGCCGCAGAGTGGAAAAAGAGGAAGTAATCGAGGAAGTCTTAAAGAGACTTGGAATTTCCAAAAACAGGGAAAGAGTTCTGATGGTTGGTGACCGTTCTTATGATGTAGAAGGAGCCAGAAAATGCGGCCTTTTATGTGTTGGTGCGGCCTATGGCTATGGCAGCAGGGAGGAACTTCAAAAGGCCGGAGCAGTCTATGTCGCGGATACAGTGCAGGACTTAAGTGTTCTGGCACAGACGGATGAAGAGGAGACTGAAAAAACCTCTTTCTATAAACCGCATCGCAAGAAACATGCAAAGCAGCGGGAGCATTCTCACAGTAAAAATCAGGGGCGGCGTAATCGTGGTTCCAGAAGGATTGTATCTCCGGGAAGAATGATTTGGGAGATTTTATCTCCAATGGTAGTTCATTTTATCTGCATGATGGCTGTCAGTACTTTAGGTGTTACAATAGCGGAAATGTTTTTTCACGGAGAAGGCCGGGATTACATGGATACTGTAGAAAGATTCCCCTGGCTTAGCAGCATTTTATCTGCTGTGACAGCACTCGTGGTAATCTTTTTGCTGAGAAGTTCTTACCTTGTAGAAAAAGACAAGTTTCAGATTAAAGTAAAGAGGTGGAATCCCCTGACAGCTGCCGCATGTGCAGTAACTTCGATAGGGCTGGGATTAATCGTTACAAAACTGATTGACGCCTCAGGCATTCGTGGAGTATTTAGCCGCTATGCACAGATCTCTGAGAATTCCTATGAGAATCAAAATCAGGTCCTGCTCGTTATATGTGTGGGGATCCTCGCTTCGCTGGGCGAAGAACTGGTATTTCGCGGTTTAATCTATCAGAGGGCGAAATCCTATTTTGGTGTAGGATGGGCCGTTGGAATCTCAGCAGCTTTATTTGGCGTGTATCACGGAAATATCGTGCAGCTTTTGTATGCAACTGTTCTTGGAATACTGTTTGCAGTACTCTATGAAAAAACAGGCACCCTTGCGGCACCGGTGACCGCACACATTGCGACAAATATATTCAGTATTTTTTATGATCGCATCGTGGATGCTCTGATTCGAAGAGCGAGATATGGGGAACAGCTGTTAATTGTTTTTGCGGTTCTGCTTGCGGCAGCGGGATGTTATTACCTGTTCTTCTATAAACCCGGGACTTTGGAAAAGACAGAGAAACACCATATAGCTGCAAAATAAAAAGGGAAAAGTTATTCTTGAAAATGTGTTCTCCCTATGATATACTGTTAGCGTTGCGAAAAAACACGCATGCGGTTTCCGAAGATGGTGCCCGGATTGAATCATGGGTTCTGAGGACTTATAAACATGCGGAAGACACGAACCAAAAGGAGACAAAAATAATGAGTATTCTTTCAATGAAACAGTTACTGGAGGCCGGTGTTCATTTCGGACATCAGACGAGAAGATGGAACCCTAAGATGGCTCCAT
>ENA-UOOI01002671-UOOI01002671.1-fermentation-metagenome-genome-assembly--contig:-NODE-2671-length-14893-cov-9.980186_pt1 | contig 14893 bp, 12 predicted proteins | sample MGYA00245779_ERZ724027 | MGnify/ENA primary metagenome ERZ724027 (study PRJEB28704, sample SAMN03018318) | fermentation metagenome | biome: anthropogenic terrestrial biome; feature: soil; material... | reverse complement strand
AGGGAAGGCGGAAGAACAGTCGGTTCCGGCGTCGTAACTAAAATAGTCGAGTAATTTTAAGGACTGGGTTTCTTACCTAGTCCTTTTGGAAATGATCATAAATTTTATCCGGTGATTTTTGATCGATTGACATGGAAACTAAATTGTGATAAATTAATTAAGTAATGCATAATTTTGAAAATATAAGTTTTTAATTATTATATATTGAGTGATATACCAGGAGGTGTGAAGATAATGAGAGTGAGAGTAACACTGGCATGTACAGAATGCAAGCAGAGGAATTACAATACAACTAAAAATAAAAAAAATAACCCAGATAGATTAGAAATGAAAAAATATTGCCCATTTTGTCGTAAACATACAATTCACAAAGAAACTAGGTAAAGTAGAGAGTCGTTATATTAAATATTTGAGGATGTGAATAAAATGGCGGCGCATGATGACGCAAAAAAAGTTAGAAAACAAGTCACACCTAAAGGCGGTTTCTTTAATTTTTTTAGAGGGTTAGTAGCTGAGTTTAAACGAATAACATGGCCTTCTAAAGAACATTTAAAAAAGGCTACGATATCAGTTATTGTATTTTGTATTATTTATGTGATAATTATTGCTATAATAGATTTTGGATTTAATTCTTTAGCTAAAGGTATTTTGAAAAAATTATTTTGAAATAAGAATGAAAAAGGAGGCAGGGATAAGTTATCATCCCTAGGATTATGGCAGATAAAGCTAAATGGTATGTAGTTCATACATATTCTGGTTATGAGAATAAAGTTAAAGCTAATCTTGAAAAAACTGTAGAAAATAGAGATCTATATGATTGGATAGATGATGTTCAGGTTCCTATGGAAGAACAGGTTGAAACAAAAGATGATGGAAAAAAGAAAATAACGTTAAAAAAGGTATTTCCAGGGTATGTTTTAATACATATGGTAATGACTGATGATTCTTGGTATATAGTTAGAAATACTAGGGGAGTCACAGGTTTTGTTGGCCCTGGTTCTAAGCCTGTTCCACTTACCGATGAGGAAGTAAAGGGAATGGGGATCAATGAAAAACCTGTAAATGTAGATATAGCAATAGGTGAGAATGTAAAGGTAAAATCTGGGCCTCTTGAAAACTTTTTAGCTGTTATCCAAGAAATAAATCCCGAAAAGAAAAAGGTTAAAGCTCTAGTTAATATGTTTGGGAGGGAAACTCCTGTTGAACTCGAGTTTAACCAAATAGAAAAAATAGAATAATTATATTAAATAAAGTATAAGGATAAAAGTTTTAATAGGTTAAATGAAAAAGATATTTTCATGTAATCCTAGTAGAGGAGGTGTATAATTATGGCTAAAAAGGTAGTAGGATTGATAAAACTTCAGCTTCCTGCAGGTAAAGCAACACCAGCTCCACCAGTTGGACCAGCGCTTGGACAGCATGGTGTAAATATTATGGGCTTTTGTAAGGAATTTAATGCTAAAACTGCAAAACAAGCAGGATTTATAATTCCAGTGGTAATTACTGTGTATCAGGATAGATCTTTTAGTTTTATATTAAAAACTCCACCAGCAGCAGTGCTGCTTAAGAAAGCTGCGGGAATAGAAAGTGGTTCTGGAGAACCTAATAAAACTAAGGTTGCTAAAGTAACTAAAGAGCAGCTTAAAAAGATTGCTGAAACAAAAATGCCAGATTTGAATGCTAGCTCTGTTGAAACTGCTATGAAAATGATAGCAGGTACTGCAAGAAGTATGGGAATAACCGTAGAAGAATAAGCAGCTTAAATAGGTGGGAGGTAATATTGCCGTAAATACCACAAAGGAGGATTTTAAATGGGAAAAAAATATAAGGAAAGTGTTAAACTTATCGACAGAAATACATTATATACACCGGCAGAGGCCATAGATCTTGTTTTAAAGACATCTAAAGCGAAATTTGATGAAACTGTAGAATTGGCTTTAAGGCTTGGAGTAGATCCAAGACATGCTGATCAGCAGGTAAGAGGAGCAGTAGTTCTACCTCATGGAACTGGCAAAAAAGTTAGAATATTGGTATTTGCTAAAGGCGATAAAGTTGAAGAAGCTAAAAATGCAGGGGCGGACTATGTTGGAGCAGATGAATATGTTCATAAGATACAGGATGAAAACTGGTTTGATTTTGATGTAGTTGTAGCTACACCTGATATGATGGGAGTTGTAGGCAGACTGGGCAGAATACTTGGACCTAAAGGATTGATGCCAAACCCAAAGTCCGGTACAGTTACTTTTGATGTCGCAAAATCAATAGAGGAGATCAAAGCAGGTAAAGTTGAATATAGAGTTGATAAAACTTCTATAATCCACGTTCCAATAGGAAAGAGTTCTTTTGGATCGCAAAAATTGTTGGAAAATTTCCGTATACTGATGGAAGCTGTAATAAAGGCAAAACCGGTGGCAGCTAAAGGTCAATATTTGAAATCTGTAGTATTGTCAAGTACAATGGGACCAGGAATAAAGGTAAATTCGGCAAAAGTTCTTGACTGAAATTGACTTAGGTGATTAATTTGCATATAGTAATTCAATAAGTAAATACTCCGTAGACGATAGGTGCGAAAGCACAACGGGAAATTATACCCAACCTATTCAGGATTCCAATAGAGATTAATTGGTCTCTCTTCGTCTAAGGGGAGGCTTTTATTTATGCGTTTGTTTTGAGTTGAACTGTGAGGAGGTGGATGTACGTTGGGAAAGAACAGAAAATTAAAGGAAGCTAAAGTTAAAGAAATTGAAGAAAAGATGAAAAAGGCTAATAGTATAGTATTTGCCAGATATCAGGGATTAACTGTGGAAGAGGATACGAAGCTTAGAAAAAATTTAAGGGAAGCAGGTATAGAATACAAGGTTTATAAAAATACGTTATCTAAATTAGCTGCGAAAAAATTGGGATTTGATGAGGTGGAAGATGCTTTTTCAGGACCAATATCAACAGCATTTGGATATGATGATCCGGCTGCGCCAGCAAGAATTTTAAATGATTTTTCTAAAGATCACAAAGTGCTCGAGCTTAAAGGCGGAGTTATAGACGGAAAAGTGTTTGATAAGGATAAAATTCAAAAACTTGCTTCAATACCACCGAGAGATGTACTTATTGCGAAATTACTTGGAAGCTTAAAGGCTCCATTATCAAAGTTTGTTTATTTGCTAAATGCAGTTGAAGAAAAACGAAAATCAGAAGAAAAACAGGAATCACAAGAAAGCTAATTTAAAAATTTTGGAGGTGTTTATTAATGAGTAAGGAAGAAATCATTCAAGCTATAAAAGATATGAGTGTTTTAGAATTAAATGATTTAGTAAAAGCATGTGAAGATGAATTTGGAGTAAGTGCAGCAGCTCCAGTGGCTGCAGCAGGTGCAGGCGCAGGCGGCGCTGCTGCAGAGGAGAAGACTGAATTTGATGTAATACTTAAAACAGTGGGACAGCAAAAGATAAAAGTTATAAAGGCAGTTAGAGAAGTGACAGGGTTAGGATTAAAGGATGCAAAAGGTGTAGTTGATAGTGCTCCTAAGGCGATAAAAGAAGGAGTAAGCAAAGAAGATGCTGAAGCTTTGAAGTCTAAATTTGAAGAAATTGGAGCTGAAATAGAGCTGAAGTAAAGATTGAAAATATTTATATAAAGAGGTGCTTTGATCAAAGTACCTCTTTATTATTTCACAAATTTTTTAGAAAATATAAAAATTTATTGTTGACAAATTATATGTGTTATGATAACATGGTAAATTGCATTGATTAGTTGCAAAATTAATGTAAAATATATTGTATATAGAATAATTTGAATTAATTACAAAAAAAAGGTTATAATAATTTGATGGCAATAATAAGTCCATAAACATGCATATGTAGTTAAATGGATGTTTTGGTTATTTTTAGTTTATACAAGGGGTGAAAATCAATGGTACATCCTGTCCAGGTTGGTAAAAGAACAAGAATGAGCTTTTCCAGACTTAAAGAAGTAGGACATATGCCTAATTTAATTGAAGTGCAATTAAATTCCTACAATTGGTTTTTGAAAGAAGGATTACAAGAGGTATTTGATGATATTAATCCTATTCAAGATTATACTGCAAATCTTAATTTGGAATTTGTAGGATATAAATTAGATATGGACAATATCAAATATTCTGTGGAAGAGTGCAAAGAAAGAGATGCAACTTATGCAGCACCTTTAAAAGTAAAAGTAAGGTTACTTAACAAGGAAACTGGTGAAGTTAAAGAACAGGAAGTTTTTATGGGAGACTTTCCTTTGATGACGGAACAGGGAACTTTCATAATTAACGGAGCGGAAAGAGTTATAGTCAGTCAACTTGTAAGATCTCCAGGCGTATACTATGATGTATCTGTTGATAAAACGGGTAAGAAACTTTTTTCTTCAACGGTAATACCTAATAGAGGAGCATGGCTGGAATATGAAACTGACTCTAATAACATAATATATGTAAGAATAGATAAAACTAGAAAATTACCCATTACTATTCTTGTGAGAGCTATGGGTTACAGTACAGATACAGAAATTGCTAATTTCTTCGGGGAGGATGAAAGATTAAAAGCTACAATCGAAAAGGATAATACTAAGACTCATGAAGAGGCATTACTTGAAATATATAAGAGGCTGCGACCAGGAGAACCACCTACAGTTGATAGTGCTCAGTCACTTATTGATTCTTTGTTTTTTGATCCGAAAAGATATGATCTTTCCAGAGTAGGAAGATATAAATTTAACAAAAAATTATCATTGCATTTAAGAATAACTAATCGAATAGCGGCACAAGATGTAGTAAACCCTCAGACGGGGGAGATACTTGTGCAAAATGGTGAAAGAATAAGTAGGGAAAAAGCTGTAGAGATTGAAGAATGTGGAGTAAACATAGTAGATATCCAAGTGGAAGATACAATAGTGAGGGTAATAGGAAATTATTTTGTAAATATACGAAATTTTGTTGATTTTAATTTAGATGATTTAAATATAAGGGAAAAAGTACATTATCCCACTTTGAAAAAAATTTTGGATAATTACAGTGATGAAAATGAGATAAAGGAGCAGATATCAAAACATATACATGACTTAATTCCTAAACATATAATTAAAGATGATATTTTTGCTACGGTAAGTTATGAATTAGGATTGGCTTATGGTATCGGAAATGTTGATGATATAGATCATTTGGGCAATAGAAGACTTAGATCTGTAGGGGAATTACTTCAAAATCAATTTAGAATAGGCCTTTCAAGGATGGAAAGAGTAGTTAAAGAGAGAATGACCATACAGGATCAGGAAGTTATAACACCTCAGGCGCTGATAAATATAAGACCGGTATCTGCGGCAATTAAGGAGTTCTTTGGCAGCTCTCAACTTTCTCAGTTTATGGATCAGACTAATCCACTTTCTGAGCTTACTCATAAGAGAAGATTATCGGCATTGGGACCAGGAGGATTATCTAGAGAAAGAGCTGGCTTTGAGGTGAGAGATGTTCACCATTCTCATTATGGCAGGATGTGTCCGATAGAAACGCCAGAAGGTCCCAATATAGGGCTTATTAATTCTCTTGCAACCTATGCAAAGGTTAATGAATATGGTTTTATAGAAACTCCATATAGGAAAGTAGACAAAAAAAATAAAAGAGTTATTAATAAAATTGTATATATGACAGCAGATGAAGAAGATCAATATTTGATAGGACGGGCGAATGAACCCCTTGAAGAAGACGGTACTTTTGTAGATGACAGAGTTACAGTTAGAGATAAAGAAGATGTTATCGTAGTGCCGGCAGAAGATGTTGATTATATAGATGTATCCCCAAGACAGCTGGTTTCAGTTGCAACTGCTATGATACCATTTCTCGAAAACGATGATGCAAGTCGTGCACTTATGGGATCCAATATGCAAAGGCAGGCAGTACCGCTTTTAAAGCCTGAAGCACCTATTGTTGGAACAGGCATTGAATATAAGGCGGCTGTGGATTCAGGAGTGCTTCCCAAAGCTAAGAATCCAGGTGTGGTTTCATATGTGTGTGCTAATGAAGTAAGAGTAAAGAGAGATTCCGATGGAGGGACTGATGTTTATAGACTCCTTAAATTTCAGCGTTCCAATCAGGGTACATGTATAAATCAAAGACCTATAGTTAAAAAGGGAGAGAGAGTTCAGAAGGAAACAATTTTAGCAGATGGACCTTCTACTGATTTGGGAGAAATAGCTCTCGGCAAAAATATAAGAATGGGATTTACTACTTGGGAAGGGTATAATTATGAAGATGCAATGCTTATATCCGAAGAGCTTGTTAAGAAGGACGTATTTACTTCAATTCATATAGAAGAATATGAATCTGAAGCTAGAGATACAAAACTTGGTCCTGAGGAAATTACCCGAGATATACCGAATGTAGGAGAAGATGCGTTAAAGGATATAGATGAGAGAGGAATTATAAGAATAGGTGCTGAAGTGAGGGCTGGAGACATATTAGTGGGGAAAGTGACTCCTAAAGGTGAAACTGAACTGACGGCGGAAGAGAGATTGTTAAGGGCTATATTTGGAGAAAAAGCGAGAGAAGTTAGAGATACTTCCCTTAGAGTGCCTCATGGAGAGTCAGGTATAGTCGTGGATGTAAAAGTGTTTACCAGAGAAAACGGAGATGAGCTTTCACCGGGAGTTAATAAACTTGTTAGATGTTATATAGCTCAGAAGCGTAAGATATCTGTTGGAGATAAAATGTCAGGCAGACATGGCAATAAAGGTGTTATATCCAAAGTGCTGCCGGAAGAAGATATGCCTTTTCTCCCAGATGGAAGACCTTTGCAGATATGCTTAAGTCCTCTGGGAGTACCTTCACGTATGAATATAGGGCAAGTTCTTGAAGTACATTTAGGTTTGGCTGCCAGTGAATTGGGATGGCATATAGCAACTCCGGTTTTCGACGGGGCAAGGGAAGAAGACATAGTGTCCTGCCTAGAAAAAGCAGGTTATAGAAAAGATGGGAAAACCATATTGTATGACGGCAGGACAGGAGAGCCTTTTAACCGACCTATAACTGTAGGATATATGTATATTTTAAAATTAGCTCATTTGGTTGATGATAAAATTCACGCTAGATCTACCGGCCCATATTCACTTGTAACTCAACAGCCTCTTGGTGGTAAAGCACAGTTCGGAGGACAGAGATTTGGAGAAATGGAAGTGTGGGCTCTGGAGGCATATGGTGCAGCACATACCCTTCAGGAAATACTTACAGTTAAATCTGATGATGTGGTTGGAAGAGTAAAAACTTATGAAGCTATTGTGAAAGGTGAAAATATACCAGAACCTGGAGTGCCGGAATCTTTTAAAGTGCTTATAAAAGAATTGCAGGCTCTATGTCTGGATGTAAAAGTATTAAATGAAAATAACGAAGAGGTTGAACTTAAAGAGTCGATAGATGATGAAATGGAAAACTTGGATGTAAATATAGAAGGAAAAGAAGATTCTCCTGGATCATCTCAAAATAACAATAACAGGAAAAATCAAGAAGATCATAATAGTAATAACAATGATAAAAATAAAAATAAAAATGATGATAATGATAATAAAGATGATGATAAAAATGATGAAAATGTCAGTGATGACGACGAAAATCTAGATTTGAATTTGGATGGCCTGGGAATAGATAATTTTAATGATGAACATTAATGAAGGGAGGATGTACCCTTGTTTGAATTAAATAATTTTGATGCATTAAAAATAGGTTTGGCTTCACCGGAAAAAATAAGAGAATGGTCAAGAGGTGAGGTAAAAAAGCCTGAAACAATAAATTACAGAACCTTGAAACCTGAGAGGGATGGCTTGTTTTGTGAAAGAATCTTTGGACCGACAAAAGACTGGGAATGTCACTGCGGCAAGTACAAGAGAATTAGATACAAAGGTATAGTTTGTGATAGGTGCGGTGTGGAAGTAACTAAAGCAAAAGTTAGACGTGAACGAATGGGGCACATAGAACTTGCAGCTCCAGTATCACATATATGGTATTTCAAAGGGATACCATCCCGTATGGGACTTATGTTGGATATGTCACCGAGATCTCTGGAGAAAGTGCTGTACTTTGCATCATATGTGGTTTTGGATCCTAAAAAGACCCAGCTTCTTAAAAAACAGCTTTTAACTGAAAAGGAATATAGAGAGGCTGTGGATAAGTATGGGGAACAAAATTTTGTTGCAGGTATGGGAGCGGAATCAATTAAGAAACTTTTGGAAGAGATAGATCTTGATCAATTGTCCGCAGAGTTAAAACAGAACCTAAAAAAAAGCACAGGTCAAAAAAAAGTAAGAATAATAAGAAGACTTGAAGTTGTTGAATCCTTTAGAAAATCAGGTAATAAACCTGACTGGATGATCATAGATGTTATACCTGTGATACCGCCCGATTTAAGGCCCATGGTACAGCTGGATGGAGGAAGATTCGCCACATCTGATTTAAATGATCTTTACAGAAGGGTTATAAATAGAAATAACAGACTTAAAAAATTATTGGACTTAGGGGCACCTGATATAATAGTGAGAAATGAAAAAAGGATGCTTCAGGAGGCAGTAGATGCCCTTATAGATAATGGAAGAAGAGGCAGACCCGTAACAGGACCGGGAAACAGGCCTTTAAAATCATTATCTGATATGCTAAAAGGTAAGCAGGGGAGATTTAGACAGAACTTACTTGGAAAGCGTGTGGATTATTCAGGGCGTTCTGTAATAGTAGTTGGTCCTGAACTGAAGATGTACCAGTGTGGACTGCCTAAAGAAATGGCTCTTGAGTTGTTTAAACCATTTGTTATGAAAAAATTGGTTGCAAGCGGCCTTGCTCATAACATTAAAAGTGCTAAAAGGATGGTGGAAAGAGTTCAAACTCAAGTATGGGATGTGCTGGAGGAAGTTATATCGGATCATCCGGTACTTTTAAATCGTGCACCAACGCTTCATAGACTTGGAATTCAGGCTTTTCAACCTGTACTTGTGGAAGGTAGGGCTATAAAACTTCATCCACTTGCTTGTACAGCGTATAATGCTGATTTTGATGGTGACCAGATGGCAGTTCATGTCCCTCTTTCAGTTGAAGCCCAGTCTGAAGCTAGATTTTTAATGTTGGCTGCTCATAATATATTAAAACCATCTGACGGAAAACCAGTGGTAGTTCCAACACAGGACATGGTACTCGGATCTTATTATTTAACTTCGTTAAAAAATGGAGCTAAGGGAGAAGGCAGAATGTTCTGCTCACCTGAAGAAGCCGTAATGGCGTATGAATTGAAGCAGGTAGATGTTAATGCAAAAGTTAAGGTGAAAATGGAAAAGGTTAAAGACGGAAAGTGTGTTAGCGGAATAATAGATACCACTCCGGGGAAAATAATATTTAATGAATCCATACCTCAGGACTTGGGATTTGTGGATAGAAGCATACCTGAAAATGAATTCAAACTGGAAATTGATTTTCTTGTTATTAAGAAAAAATTAGGTGAAATAGTAAATAGGTGTTATATGAAGCATGGAGCCACTCAAACTTCTATAATGCTTGATAAGATAAAAGCCAGAGGATATCATTATTCTACAATAAGTGGGATTACTGTTTCTACTTCAGATATGGTAGTTCCTGAAGCCAAGGAAAAACTTTTAAATGAATCGGATAAGGCTGTTGACAAAATAGAGAAAATGTATAGAAGAGGGTTCATATCTGAAGAAGAGAGATATCAGAGAGTAATAGCAAAATGGACCAAAACTACGGAAGATGTTGCTGATGCACTTATGGGTAATTTGGATAAGTTCAACCCAATATTTATGATGGCCGATTCAGGGGCAAGAGGTTCTAAAAGCCAAATAAAACAACTTGCCGGCATGAGGGGTCTCATGGCAAATCCTTCAGGAAAGATAATAGAGCTTCCAATAAGATCTTCTTTTAGAGAGGGCTTGGATGTACTTGAATATTTCATATCTACTCATGGTGCTAGAAAAGGTAATGCAGATACTGCGTTGAAAACTGCAGATTCAGGGTATCTTACCAGAAGGCTTGTAGATGTAAGTCAGGATGTCATAGTAAGGGAAGAAGACTGTGGCACCCATGAAGGATATGATATAACAGAAATAAAAGAGGGAAACGAAGTTATAGAAAGCTTGTCAGAAAGACTTACTGGAAGATATTCTGCAGAGGATATTAAAGATCCTAAGACAGGAGAAGTGTTGGTACCTAAAGATACCTACATAGATTTTGAAATGGCTCATAAAATAGAGGATTTGGGTGTAAAGAAAGTAAAAATCAGATCTGTATTTACCTGCAGATCCCGTCATGGTGTATGTGCAAAATGCTATGGTATGAATATGGCTACTGCAAAGAAAATTGATATCGGAGAGTCAGTAGGTATAATAGCGGCCCAGAGTATAGGGGAACCTGGAACACAGCTTACAATGAGAACCTTTCATACTGGTGGAGTTGCAGGCTCCGATATAACCCAAGGTCTTCCAAGGGTTGAAGAGTTGTTTGAAGCAAGAAAGCCAAAAGGACTTGCAATAGTAAGTGAAGTTTCAGGAACGGTAAAGATGGAAGAAACTAAGAAAAAGAGAAGTGTAACTGTAGTTGCAGCTTCAGGGGAAGAAGTAAGCTATGATATACCCTTTGGCTCAAGACTTAAAGTATCGGACGGCGATGGGATAAGTGCCGGAGATGAAATAACGGAAGGTTCTGTAAATCCGCATGATATATTGAGAATAAAGGGAGTCCAAAGCGTTAAGAATTATCTCTTGTCTGAAGTCCAAAAAGTTTATAGACTGCAGGGTGTTGATATAAATGATAAGCACCTTGAAGTGGTGATAAGGCAGATGACGAGGAAGGTTAAAATAGAGGATTCAGGAGATACGGAATTGCTTCCTGGAACTTTAATCGACAGATTTGATTTTGAAGATGAAAATAATAGGATTATGGCAAAGGGTGGAAAACCTGCCCAGGGTAGAGTGGCCCTTTTAGGTATAACAAAATCAGCTTTGGCAACAGAATCATTTCTTTCGGCAGCATCATTTCAGGAAACTACAAGGGTACTTACTGATGCAGCTATAAAGGGCAAAACGGATCCTCTTTTAGGATTAAAAGAAAATGTAATTATAGGTAAACTTATACCTGCAGGAACTGGAATGAACAGATATAGATCTATAAAAGTCAATACTAAAAATAAAGCCGTAGATAAAAAATTAGAAGATCAGGAAGCGGGATAATTTATTGACATAGTAATGTTAAAATGATAAAATACATCTGTGTGTTTTTAGGGAGGCAAGGCTTTTTGTGTGTCTTGTCCCTGAATTATTATTTTAGGAGGGAATGGAAATAATGATTTGCAGGCTTCCAGGGAATAAAGTTGTTGGTATGAAGCAGACAGTTAAGGCTATAAAAAATAAAAAGGCTAGAACTGTGTATATAGCTAAAGATGCTGACGATAAACTGATACAGTCAGTAAAAGTATTAATTGATGATAATTCCCAAGAAATAGTCTATGTTGATACCATGAAGAAACTAGGAAAACTATGCGGTATAGATGTAGGAGCTGCTATGGCAGCTGTATTAAAAGATTGATCTGTTTAATATAAAGGAGCTTTCAAGAATAATTGATATAGATTTTAGCTTTATTGACAATTTATTTTTAAAGGAGGTGTAAATATGCCAACAATAAGTCAATTAGTAAGAAAGGGCAGGAAGACAATAGACACAAAATCCACAGCACCAGCATTGAAAAAATGTCCTCAGAAAAGAGGGGTTTGCACGGTGGTGAAAACTACCACACCTAAAAAGCCAAATTCTGCACTTAGAAAAGTTGCAAGGGTTAGATTGGTAAATGGGTATGAAGTAAGTGCATATATACCTGGTATAGGACACAACTTGCAGGAACACAGTGTTGTTCTTATAAGGGGAGGAAGAGTTAAGGATCTCCCAGGTGTTAGATATCATATAGTAAGAGGGACACTGGATTCAGCAGGTGTTGCTGATAGGCTACAGGGAAGATCAAAATATGGTGCAAAAAAACCAAAACAGAAATAAATTTGATTTAATTAAGTTGGTGGACTAGTGCAATGTCTTCAGCGTTTATATATATTATGAAATTTTGCAGAAGTACAAAGCACTTTGCGGCTATTGCTATTTTATAGTCGAGTACCGATGAACTTAAATTTTAATTGTTAAGGAGGGAAGAAAAGTGGCAAGAAAAGGACATATAGGTAAGAGAGATGTATTACCCGATCCAGTATATAACAGTAAAGTTGTTACAAAACTAATAAACAATATAATGGAAAACGGCAAAAAAGGAGTAGCTCAAAAAATATGTTATAGTGCCTTTGATATAATTGCAAAAAAGACCAATAAGGAGCCTATGGAAGTTTTTGAAGCGGCTATGAATAATATAATGCCCCTATTAGAGGTGAAAGCTAGAAGAATTGGTGGTGCAACATATCAGGTTCCAATCGAAGTTAGACCTGAGAGAAGGCAAACTTTGGGAATAAGGTGGCTGCTTACGGCATCACGAAAACGAGGAGAAAAATATATGAGAGAAAGACTTGCTTCGGAATTAATGGATGCTTCAAATAATACAGGTGCAGCTGTTAAGAAGAGGGAAGATACTCATAAGATGGCTGAAGCGAATAAGGCTTTTGCACATTATAGGTATTAATATGAAAACTGTTTTGGTATTTTTACTGAAGCAGTTTTATCGAATTTTAAATTTACACTTACGAGGAGGAAAATTAAGTGGGAAGAGAATATCCGCTGGAAAAATTCCGTAACATAGGAATAATGGCACACATAGATGCTGGAAAAACTACTACTACGGAGCGTATACTTTTCTATACAGGAAGAACTCATAAATTGGGAGAAGTACATGACGGCGAAGCAACTATGGATTGGATGGCAGAAGAACAAGAGAGAGGAATAACAATAACATCCGCAGCCACTTTCTGTAAATGGAAAGGATATGCAATAAATATAATAGATACACCAGGGCACGTAGATTTTACTGTAGAAGTTGAAAGATCACTTAGAGTTCTTGATGGTGCAGTTACTGTTTTAGACGCTAAAAGCGGAGTTGAACCACAAACGGAAACTGTCTGGAGACAGGCAGATAATTATGGAGTACCAAAAATAGTATATGTAAATAAAATGGATTCAATTGGTGCAGACTTTTATATGTGTATAGATACTTTGAAGAAGAGACTCCATTGTAATGCAGTACCTGTTCAAATTCCAATAGGTGCGGAAGATAAATTCAAAGGGATGGTAGATCTTATAAAAAATGAAGCTATCATTTATGAAGATGATTTGGGAACAGTGATGGATGAAGTTGCAATACCAGATAATTTAAAAGACAAGGCGGAAAAATATAGGACTCAATTGATTGAAGCTGTTGCTGAACTTGATGAAGACTTGATGGTGAAATATTTAGATGGTGGAGAAATTACTCAGGAAGAATTGGTGGCTGCAATTAGAAAAGGCACTATTGCAAATGAATTTGTTCCGGTATTATGTGGATCTTCATATAAAAATAAAGGTGTGCAGCCAATGATAGATGCAGTGGTTGATTTTCTACCATCACCGCTTGATGTACCACCTGTAAAGGGAAATGATCCTGAAAGTGGCAAGGAAGTTGAAAGAAAATCCGATGATAATGAGCCGCTGTCTGCCCTGGCATTTAAAATTGCCACGGATCCATTTGTGGGAAGATTGGCATTTACTAGGATTTATTCAGGAATTATGAAGAGTGGTACTTACGTGTATAACTCCACGAAAGACAAAAGAGAAAGAATTGCAAGACTTGTAAAAATGCATTCCAATCATAGACAGGAAATTGATGAACTCCATGCAGGAGATATTGGAGCTATAGTGGGATTGAAGTTTACTTCAACAGGTAATACTCTCTGTGATGAGGATAGTCCTATTGTACTTGAAAGTATGGAATTCCCTGATCCGGTTATTGATGTGGCGATAGAACCTAAGACAAAAGCTGGTCAGGAGAAAATGAGTATAGCTCTTGCAAAACTTGCAGAGGAAGATCCGACATTTAAAACTTATACGGATCAAGAAACAGGACAGACAATTATAGCAGGTATGGGAGAATTACATCTGGAAATAATTGTGGATAGATTGCAGAGAGAATTCAAAGTAGATTGTAATGTAGGCAAACCGCAGGTGGCTTATAAGGAAACTATAAAGAAAACAGTTAAGGCAGAAGGTAAATTTATCAGACAGTCAGGCGGCCACGGCCAATATGGTCACTGCTTGATAGAAATGTCACCTTCTGAAGATGGTTATTCTTTTGAAAATGCCATTGTAGGGGGAGCTATTCCCAAAGAATATATTGCCCCTATTGACAATGGAATTCAAGGAGCTGCAGAAAGCGGTGTGGTAGCAGGATATCCTGTTATAAATTTTAAAGTTAAACTGTATGATGGTTCATATCATGAGGTGGACTCTTCGGAAATGGCCTTTAAGATTGCTGCATCTATGGCTTTTAAAAATGCCATGTCCAAAGCGAATCCAGTTTTACTTGAACCAGTTATGAGAGTTGAAATTACAGTTCCGGAAGAATATATGGGGGACGTAATGGGCGATATAAATTCCAGAAGAGGAAGAATTGAGGGAATGACACCCAGATCAGGAGCAGAAATTATAAAGTCCTTTGTTCCTCTTTCTGAAATGTTTGGATATGCTACTTCACTTAGATCGAGGACACAGGGTAGAGGAGTTTATACTATGACCTTCGATCATTATGAAGAAGTACCAAAGAGTATTCAAGAAAAAATCACAGGTGAAAGAAATAGCTAATTTTAATTAATATGTTATTTGTTAGGAGGAAGAGTAATGTCAAAAGAGAAGTATGAAAGGACGAAACCACACGTAAAC
>ENA-UOOI01002670-UOOI01002670.1-fermentation-metagenome-genome-assembly--contig:-NODE-2670-length-14894-cov-14.433924_pt1 | contig 14894 bp, 15 predicted proteins | sample MGYA00245779_ERZ724027 | MGnify/ENA primary metagenome ERZ724027 (study PRJEB28704, sample SAMN03018318) | fermentation metagenome | biome: anthropogenic terrestrial biome; feature: soil... | reverse complement strand
TGATTGAAATTGCCGCGACGGCGTTTATTGTCTGGTATGCCTTGACGTGGAAAGAACATTTGTCATTTTAAGGCAATCCTTTTTCTGATTCGGCTCAGCGATTCGGGTTTCACGCCAATATAACCGGCAATTTGATACTGCGGGACACGCTGAATAATATCGGGGCGATATTTTAAGAGCTTCAGATAACGTTGTTCCGGTGAATCGGTAATATAAGATGTTAATTGCTGTTGTTGTGCGGCAAACGTTTTTTCCATAACCATGCGCGAAACGGCTTCGAGGCGGGGATGTCTTTGAAACAGTTCTATCGACATTCTTTCGTTGCCCGCCACCAATACGCAATCTTCGGCACACACCCAATTATGAACGGATGGTTGAACGGGCGCAGTCATATCCAATGAGATAATCCATTGATTTTCGGAGTAAAAATTGGTGGTCTTCTCTTCGCCTTCCAGCAAAATAAACTCTCGCACCAGGCCCTTCATCACGAAATAGGTATCAGAGGCAATTTGTCCTTCTTTCAGCAAATAATCGCCTTTACGATATTCTTTCACGACCATGCTTTCTTCGATATCCTGCCGTTCTTCGTCGGAAAGCACGATTAATTCGGAGAAATATTGAATCAGTTTGTTTTGCATCTTATTTCTTCACGCGGATGTTGCCAATCTTATACTTAAATCTACGCAGAAAAAGAAACCGTTTACTTATTCGTTGTAAACATGGACCACCAGATCACAGAGTTCGGCAAAATCTTTTCCATCGTAATGATCGGGGCTATTTCTTGTGATAAAATGATAACGTCCGTCTATTAAAGCTTCGAATATCCATTCTTCCCCGTCTAAAATTATATTTTCGTCGTGTGTTCCGATATTCCAAAAGTCGATTGAATTCATTTTTTCAATCACGGCGTTCCATTTTTCGAGATTCATTTTTTTACTTCCCTGTTCTATTCTTTTACCCGCTTGATAGCCTCCTAAACCATCTGTTTTACTATATGTGGCAGTGACCTCTGATTTGTTTTGCTCCAATCGGTATGAATAGGGATTACCCCAGGTTCCCAAATGTGTAAATCTGACCACATTAACCGGTGTGTTGGTTTTGTTGTAAAGAACAGGTTCTCCCAAGCTATATAAATGCTTGGAATACCAATTGTTTACAAACTCACTTAAAGAATCATTGGGCTTAATAGGAGGCATGCCTATCATTCTATTTCCCAAGCTGTCTGTATGATGCTTCACGGTTTTTTCGTCATAAACCGGAAAATACGATTTTTCTGTCTCGGACGCGCCCATCCACACAGGCGAAGTGCTTTTGCAACCCGCGAAGATGGCTATAAAAAGTATCAGTTGAAATGTTTTTCTCATTTTTAGCGTATGATGATAATGGAGTAGCCCTGTTTTATTAACTCATATTTCGCTGATGTAGATGCAAATTTACGTAATTTTCTTTAGTAGTGTCACTTAGCATAACGACTATCTTCTGCTTTTTATTATCTATATGATGCGAATAATAATTTAGATTGGGATACTTGTAAAAATCCAAACCTAAGGAGTCCAACTTGTCAGAAATACCTTTTTGAAGATTGTTGTTTAATGTTTCAATCAAGAAATTTGCTCCCTTGCCTCTGTTTTCCAAATCTTTTCGTACCTGGATATTATTTTTTGAAGTAATTATAAACAAAGTCCTATCCTTAATATAGGAACCTCCGTAATATTCCGGATAGCCTTTTGTGTCGGCCGTCTCCTTTTCGTTATTTTTTGTTTCTGTACAAGAACAAAGAAAAATATTATGAAAAAAAGGGGAATAAATACGATGTGCTTCATTTCCGTATAATTGTAATTCAAACTCTTATGAAATATTTATTGAACCTGATTTTTAAATTCTTTAAATATTTTTTCCAGATCCGCCACATCGCCATTATCAATACTTTTATTTAATTCTTGAATGTTTTTTTCAAGCAAATCATAATAATATAATGGTATCTGACGTGCCTCAAAATCTTCTTCAGTGGCATTATTGCAAAAATGCCCTTCTTTTAGAACAATATTTTCACTTAAAACTTTTTTTATTTCATTTACCATGTGTTCTTGCTCTTTACTTAATAATGTATCGGGAAGCAAGAATATTTCGTTTTGATAAATACTGTCGTTCTTAGCCGATTTTTCATTTGTAGCGCTTTTTCCCAAGCAAGCCGTCAAACAAGTAAGTACAATTATATTCCAAAAAATAAACTTCTTTTTTTCCATTTTTGTGTAAATCTTTAATTGTTTTTCATATTATTTTGCTGTATGTTTTTGAGTTAAAGAGCCGTGCCCCTACTTCCGCATTCTATGGATAACCGCAACTATTTCTTAATATTCGTATTATTCAATATCATCAATCCAATATTACACTTTCTACTTCAATTATAAAAGGTTCCCCTTCCTGATGAATAGGAGGGAATGAAAAAGGCAGATTCAGTTGTTTTTTCTCCGATGAATCGGAACTTTTAAAAAAAGCTCTCAGCTCATATTCCATATCCTTGCTGTAATTGTATTGTCGCGACCTTAAGTTAATCATGTACACCCTTTCCACCTTCGGTTCTATAATGAGTAATCCTGTGGTATCCTTTAATCTCGAACTGAACAGAGTTTGTGTTAATGTATCCTTTCTGTAATTGATTTTGAATTCATTAAAGATATATACGGGCTTCACGCTTTGGTTATATATACACAACCAGAGTGAATCGGGAGAATTTGTTTTTACTATCGAAGCCGATATTAAATTATCGTCCTCTTTTTCCATTGGAGGATTACTGTAATCCTTGTCGATGTTATTTTTCTTTTCCTCTGAATTCGTGCAGCCAATAAAGACAATAGAGATCAATATACATTTCAAAATACAATTCGCGTAATTCATATGTTTTCAGTTCATATTAAACGTTTGCATCTATAAAATCTTTAACGTTCAGTTTCATCACGTAAAGGTAAACCTTTTATTTACAATTTTATTGCCGAACGGGTACGCGGCGGACACAATTCAGTAAACTGTAATGTTTTGTAAGTTTTTTGTTGTCAATAACTTTACTTAACCATTGTATATTTGTGACAATATCCGAAAGTATAATCCATTGTCATGACAATGTCCTGATTGGTGATAGTGAAGAACGATTTGTGTTTTGAATAGCCGTAATCACAGCGTGAAATGAGTAGTAGTAACCTTTTAAAAATTTCAGTTTATGAAGAAGATTGTTCTGTTTTTCGCAGTCATTGGCATTTCGGCAATTGCCATCAATTACTCTTCTTGTACCAGGGATTTAAACCCTGTTGAAGAAGAAGTTGCCAATGACCTGAACCTTGCTGATGAAGAAAGTGCCGTTGGCTTTACTTTGAGCACCCGTGCCATAGAGGTCCCCCCATGTCTGGATCTTTCCTGTTTAGATACCTGTCGTGATGTGCTGGGGGTCCGTCTCATGGCGGGACAATTTTATGAAGCCGGAAACGTTTACGTGGTCAACACCCCCGAGAAATTGTACGTGGGTTATATAACTTCCGGAGATTGGAAGATGAGAGCAGTCCATCTTTATGTGGGTACCTGCGACAATTTGCCGGTTAACGGTGCAGGGAATCTTGTTCCCGGAGATTTCCCCCACAAGGTTGAATTTACCTCGCTGCAAAACTTTTATTATGTTGAAATTCCACTCGATTTACTGCCCGAAGGATGTGTGTGCATTGCCGCTCATGCCGATGTGGTAAAAGTGGTGGGCGGCGAAATTGTGCAAAGTGAAACCGCCTTTGGTGAAGGTACACCAGTAGGCAATAACTGGTTTATGAAATTTGATTATTGCATAGCCATTTGTGAGCAGGCATGTTACTACGATGAAACAGCCTGGGCTGCAGGAACCCGGTACGTGACAAAAGGCAATTGGGCAACCTATACGCCTTATGTTGCCAATACCACAGTGAATATTTATGCCGGTCGGAACTACCTGGTGGGAACTGCCACTTTTTCTGAAGTGGTGGATGGCAAAGTAACCATCACACTCGCCGCGCTCAATGGGGCACGGTTGCAGGATATTGCCGAGCCGGTAAAAATCCAGGGGTACGTGTCACCGCCTCCCGCCAACAACCCGTCTCCCGGTCTGTTTACTACCTATAAAGGAAACGCCACAACCATCACTGTGGATGCATACGCATATTACGGAATCCATTTAGACGTACAGCGTGTGGTGGATTGTCCGGAGCTTTAGCTTAAATGGCAATAAGGCGGTACGGCTCCGCCTTTTCCAGTGTCCGCCCCGCCTCACGTGATGCCCGCCGGTTCAAGATGTACCGACAGCATCTCTCCCGGAAATATACGACGGATATCAGCGAAGTACTGGGAGTGAATTTTTTTTGATGCAGGAATATGTTCAATTCCTTCATTCGTCGGGATTTTGCAATCATCCATACTTAACCACGTACTTGTCAAAATTGTCTTCAATCAGTTTTAATGAACAATACTCTCTTTCAATTGCTTGTTCTTCTGTCAGTTGCAATCTAACTTGTAAATAAATTCCTCGCTCGCCTTTTATCGCCACAAAATCGACTTCGGTATCTTTTATTGTTCCCGCATAAACCTGATAGCCGACACGTCGTAAACTCGAATAAACCGCATTTTCCAGCAAATAACCCATACGGTAACTGTATCCCGCGTAAAGAACGCCGTAATTGCCACCTTGCCGGTAGTAGAGGTTGTCTCTTTGGGAAAGGGCATAATTGATCAAATGTTGTCCTGACGGTTATTGCATAAAGTGAACCCGGGAAAAATCATGAGTTAGGAAGTGCTCGCGGAGATATTCCCCAACCAAAAGGAAGATAACCCATGTGAACAAGAGTGTCTTTTATTTTGTTGTAGAATTGATTTTCGGTTGTAGAAAAAAAATACGGAAAAAATTTAATAGTACAATCCGGTTGTCTGTTACACGAATTGTAGTACTTTTGCAACAATTATTTTAACGAATACGTAATTTATGAAAAAATGGCTTTATATTTTCACTGTTGCCCTTGTTGTATTATTCAGCCTTGCAGCATGTAATTCGGCAAAGAATGTAGCCTATATACAGGGAGCCGGTGAAGGGGATATGTTTGGTCATTTGCAGGAGACCCCGCTATATGATGCGCACATCATGCCCAAGGACCTGCTCACCATTACCGTCAGTGCCACTGACCCCGAGGCGGTGAAGCCCTTCAACCTCACCGTCCCCAGCCTCACCACCGGAATCACCACCTACTCCCAGCCCGCGCTGCAGACCTATCTGGTAGACAACAACGGACAAATTAACTTCCCCGTCATGGGCATGATCACCCTGGGCGGGCTCACCAAGAGGCAGGCCGAGGAAAAGATCACCGGGCTGCTGAACAAATACCTGAAGGAGCAACCGGTGGTCACCGTACGTTTCGTCAACTACAAGATATCGGTGCTTGGCGAAGTGGCCCGCCCCAATACCTTTACCATTGTCAACGAGAAGGTGAACCTCTTCGAGGCGCTGGCCATGGCGGGCGACATGACCATCTGGGGCCGCCGCGACAATGTGAAGATCATCCGTGAAGATGCCAACGGGAATCAAAGTGTGGTTGTAGTCAACCTCAACGACCCCGGCATCATCTACTCACCCTATTACTTTTTACAACAGAACGATGTGCTTTACGTGGAACCCAACAAGACCAAGGCGAGGAACTCCGATATCGGCAGTGCCACCGGCATATGGCTTTCGGCCACCTCCATCCTGATCTCCGTGGCCACGCTGCTCATCAACGTCCTCAAATAATCACACATCATTCCCATCCTTCAAATTATAAAGAATGACCGAATCAAGAAATGTTACGCCGGGAGAAGCATTCAGGAGCGAAAACAATGAAGACACCGTCTCCATCATGGAGATCGTGTTCCGTTTTGTCCGTTACTGGAAGTGGTTCGTGCTGGGTGCCGCGGTAGCGCTTTTTATTGCATTTGTTTATCTGCGCTACACCACGCCGGTGTATAACGTCACCTCAAGCATCGTACTTAAAGAAGTAAAGAACCAGCGCCTGGAACCCACCATCGGTGGTATGGACGGTTTGCAGCTCGGCGCCCTGGGGGCGGTAAGCAACCTGGAAAATGAGATTTACATTCTGCAGAGCCGCTCCATCATCCGCAACGTCATCAATCGTCTCAACCTGCACACCTCCTACATTGTGAGCGGACGCATCAAAAGCACCGATCTCTACAAGGAGAGCCCGGTGGTGGTGAGCATGGACCAGAGCCGGCTCGATGCCATGCAATCAGACATCATCTTTGAGATGACCACCGATGCCGGACAGGGCACGGTCACCGTGTCGGGCCTCTTCGGAAGCCATCAGCTCGATACCGTCTTCACCCGACTGCCCGCACAGCTCCACACCCCGCTGGGAAGCCTCAGCTTCACCTCTCGTCCCGGCATTGTGCCACGCAGCACCGAGATGATGGTTGTCATCCAGCACCCCAATGCCGTCATCGGCCAGTACAGGGGAAACCTTTCGGTGCAGCAGGCCTCCAAGCAGTCCTCCGTGCTCGATCTCTCCATCAACACCCCCTATCCGGAGAAGGGAAGGGATTTCCTGAATATGCTGGTGGAGGTCTACAACAACGAGACCATCGAAGACAACAAGATGGAAGCGTTCAACACCCAGTCGTTCATCAACGAACGTATTGCCATCATTGACCGGGAACTGTCGGAAGCCGAGAAGGATGTGGAGACCTACAAGCAGAGCGCCGGATTGAGCGACCTGCAGGTCGACCTGCAGCGCAACATGCAGATGGGCAGCCAGTATGAGCAGCAGCTCGTGCAGGTGGAGACCCAGCTCAGTGTGGTGAATTCGCTGAGCGATTATGTGAATGATTCCAAAAATCAGAATAAAACCATTCCTTCCAACATCGGGCTCGAAGACCCCAACCTGGCAGCCACCACCAGCGAGTATAACCGGCTTGTGCTCGAGCGGGAGCGCCTCTCCCAGAGCATGACCGACGACAACCCCGCCATGATCCGTCTCGATGAGCAGATATCCGGCCTGCGTCAGAATATCAATTCCTCCATACGCAGCGTGCAGCAGGGGCTCAGCATCCAGCGCCGCGATGCCCGTAACCAGGCAAACATATACGGTGGCCGCATCGGCGTGATGCCCACGCAGGAGCGCGAGTTCATGGAGCTCTCCCGCGAGCAGCAGATCAAGGCAAGCCTTTTTCTCATGTTGCTTCAGAAGCGAGAGGAGAATGCACTGGAGCTGGCTGCTACGGCCAACAGTGCCAAGGTGCTCGATGAAGCCATCCTGGCCGGCAAGGTATCGCCCCGCACCATGATCGTGCTGCTGGCAGCCCTTATGCTCGGCATACTCATTCCCGCCGGCATCATCTACCTGATGGACATCCTGCAGTACAGGATCCGCACCCGTGCCGATGTAGACCGTGTGGCCCGTGTGCCCGTGCTGGGAGAGATACCCGTGCACGAAGATGATGAGAATGTGGCGGTGCAGGAGAATGAAACCCGTCCCATCGACGAAGCCTTCCGTATGGCGCGTACCAACCTGCTGCTCACACTGGGCGCGGAGAACAAGGTGGTGGTCTTCACCTCCACCGAGTCGGGGGAAGGAAAAACTTTTGTCGTTATCAACATGGCCATCAGCACGGTGCTGCTCAACAAGCGGGTGCTGCTTATCGGGCTCGACCTGCGCATACCGCGTCTTAAGGAATATATGGGTCTGGAAACCAGCAGCGGCATCACTGCCTACCTGTCGGGTTTCGAGAAGGATATCGATAGCCTCATTGTGCCTTCGGGTATTCATCCCAACCTTTACATACTGCCCGCCGGGCCCATACCGCCCAATCCTGCTGAGCTGCTGTCGCGTCCCTCCCTCGAGGCGGCCATCGACAAGCTGAAGGAGGAGTTCGATTTTATCTTTATCGACTCGGCCCCCTCCGCCCAGGTGACCGACACAATGATCCTGAGCCGCGTGACCGATGCCACGGTGTATGTATGCCGGATGGACTACTCCAGCAAGGGCAACCTCCGCTTTGCCAACAGCCTGATGGATGAGCACAAGCTGAAGAACATGCTCCTCGTGATAAACGGGGTCACCGAGTTCCACCGCGGCTATGGCTACGGCTATGGCTATGGTTACGGCCACGGTTACGGCTACAGCAGCAAAAGTGAGAAAAAGAAAGGCAAGTCGCGTTCCATGAAAAAGAAGAAACGCTAATTTTTTTGAAATATCAGATAACTATCCGGGCGTGATTGCAGTAATGTTACTGCGTCACGCCCTTATAATTCCGTCTATGATGCCGCTGCGCTGTAACCTTTTCAATATCTGGTAATCCCTGTTGCTTTTTGCCTTTCTTCCGTGTGCCAGGCTGTAGACCCGCACGGGGCCGGTGCCAAACTCATTTGCGATGGTGCGGTATACTCCTTTGTTGCCGGAGAATAAATAATATTTAAACCAGTGTAACATTTTGTGATTTTTAAGCTGACTTTCCAAATTACGCATTCCATATAAAACACAAAAATATCAAATATTTTGTAATAAAATCATTTTCTTGATAATATTTGTCCTTTTTTTATTATATGGATTTTCAAATTACAGAATCGGGAAATCACTCCATTTTCCCTTTTTCCAGTAAAAAAGCATGTTGCAACCTTATGGCGCAGTGCTACAACTACTGTGGCAATAGATTCACCTGCGCACGGATTGAAAACTTATTTGCCGCATAGTAAACATTTTTGGCTTTCTGTGGTTCTAACAAGACAAGGAAGATCAAAAAAAGGACATTATCACGGCTGAAGCCTTTATTTGCGTGTAATTATGATTTCAAGGATTAAATTTCACTTTATCTCCCGTAACCGAAAAATATATCGGGATATCGCGCGGGAGTACGGTACATCGCCCATACGCGTCTATCAGCTGGCACATGGCAGGCGCGGCAAAAACGACAAGGACTATTTTATCATCAAACGGCTCAAGGAAGAGGGACTTATCGTCGGCACCTACCGGTAGTCCCGTTTCCGGCATCCATAATCCGCTCGTTTCCGGACATCCGGAAGTCTTTTGTTTTCGACACCGGAAATCACCCCACGCCAGAAACATCCGACTCCCCAATCAGGTGTGTAATGAAGGTGTTCACGCCAAATACGTTAAGATACACTTCATTCACGATCTTTACGATCTCGGGCGTACTGATGGGAGTATTTTTTAAATTGAGTGTGCCCGGGCTATATCCGGCGAAGAAATCCCTGTTACAGGTAAGGCCGCTCACCCTCTCTACCATGGGAATGCATTCCTTCTCCGGCAGGGTGGGGCAGACACAGGGGTTGAACACCACAATGTCGCCGCCGGAGATCACCTTTCCCACCAGTTCGCACGCCTGCCGGATGAAACTGTGATCAGGCCTGCCTGTCTCTTCAGATTTGGCAGCAAGGTGGATAATATAAAAATTGCAGTTCTGGATATCTTCCATATCAGATGTCCATGTGAGATTGTTGTACAGGACATCCTGCAACAGCCCGGCAGGATAAGCCGGAGTACCGTCATGTGCCCTTGTAGCTTCCCTGGCACCGGTGCGGCATGGGTCGAACCATATTGTTTTGTATTTCTCGCTGAACGCCACGGCGTGGAACAGGCTTGCACTGCCGGACCCTATTACGCAAACGCGGGGGTCAAAATAAGAATAATCATCTTCGGAGAATGCTGGTATCTGATACATTAATTCATCGATTGAATGACTAAAATAATCGTTGACACACCTTCCTGTTCACGGAAGTAAAAGTAGAAAAAGACCGTTGTCAATTGGCCTTTTTTTAATTTTCATTGTCATTTTATCCTATTAAAAATGAATAGGATAGAACCAATTATTTACAAATGTAGGACATTTTTTCCAATAAAAAATTATTTTGAAGAAAATAATCACTTTTTACCATTGGATAAATTAAAAGGCATGATATGGTTTTTTATTGTATTTTTGTACCACTGCGAAAATGAATCTGCCGGGTGCAATTCATCTGGGGGCGTTAGTTACGAAATGTTTTCGCGCATGACAGCCAGTAGCTTGAAAATATGAAAGCATGTTTTATGGGTCTGGGCTATATCGGCCTTCCCACAGCCATTGTAGCGGCCGATAACGGCATTGAAGTAATTGGTGTGGACATCAATCCGCACGTAGTGGAAACCATCAACAACGGACAGATCCATATCGTGGAGCCGGGACTGGAGGAACTCTGCAGCCGGGTAATCGGTAAAGGCACCCTGAAGGCCCGGGCTGTTCCCGAAGAAAGCGATGTATACCTTATTGTGGTGCCCACTCCCTTTACCGGTGATCACGAGCCCGATATCTCCTACGTGGAGGCTGCCACCCGCAGTGTGCTGCCCTTTCTGAAAGAGGGTGACCTCTTTATCATCGAGTCCACCTCACCCGTCGGGACCACAGAAAAGATGGCCGGCCTCATCTTCTCAGAATGTCCCCAACTGAAAGACAAGCTTGCCATCGCCTATTGTCCGGAGCGCGTGTTGCCGGGTAACGTCATTTATGAGCTGGTACATAACGACCGGGTCATCGGGGGCATCAACGAAATCTCCACCGACCGGGCCGTTGCATTTTACAGCCGGTTTGTGCAGGGAGCGCTCCACCGTACCCATGCCCGCACCGCCGAGATGTGCAAGCTCATCGAGAACTCGTCGCGCGACGTGCAGATCGCCTTTGCCAACGAGTTGTCGCTGATCTGCGACAAGGCTGGCATCAACGTGTGGGAGCTGATCGAGCTCGCCAATAAGCACCCCCGTGTCAACATCCTGCAGCCCGGCAGCGGGGTGGGAGGGCACTGCATTGCCGTGGACCCCTACTTTATCACGGCCGACTTCCCCCGGGAGAGCCAGCTTATCGGGAAGGCCAGGGAGATCAACAACTATAAAGCCTTCTGGTGTGCCGAGAAAACCCAGCAGGCCATCAAGGAGTTCGAACTGGAACATGGTCGTGAGCCGGTGGTGGCGCTGATGGGACTAGCCTTCAAGCCCAATATCGACGACCTGCGCGAGTCGCCCGCCAAGTACATCGCCACCCGGGTCATGCAAGGCCACAACAATGGCGATTTCCTGATAGTTGAACCCAATATCGGTGAGCATAAGGTGTTCAAGTTGACCGACTACCGCGAAGCCTACGAGCAAGCCGATATTGTGGTGTTTCTTGTCGCCCACAATCCATTTAAAACCCTCCCATGGAGAGAAGACAAGATCATTCTCGACTTCTGCGGAGTCTTCAAAAAAAACTGACCTCCGAAAATAGAACGCGAACAGAATGGAAAATAAAAAACGAATCATGCTGGTCTTTGGCACCCGTCCCGAAGCCATCAAGGTAGCCCCTTTGGTGAAAGCATTTCAAGAACAGGCCGACCGGTTCGAGACCCTTGTCTGCGTTACCGGTCAACACCGCGAGATGCTCGACCAGGTACTGCGGTTGTTCGGCATCACGCCCCATTACGACCTCAACATCATGAAGCAGGGGCAGGACCTCTACGATATCACCGCCCGGGTGCTTACCGGACTGCGCGATGTGTACCGGGAGGTGCAGCCTCACATGGTGCTTGTCCACGGCGACACCACCACCTCCATGGCTGCCGCGCTGGCCGCCTTCTACCAACAGATTCCGGTCGCCCATATCGAAGCAGGACTCCGTACCCACAACATCTATAGCCCCTGGCCCGAGGAGATGAACCGGCAGATCACCAGCCGCATCGCCACCTGGAACTTCGCTCCCACGCCCCTCAGCAAGGAGAACCTGCTGAAAGAAGGAATAAAGGAGGAGAGCATCACCGTCACCGGCAACACCGTGATCGATGCCCTCTACTGGGTGATCGATAAGATAAAAAGTGATCGCAGCCTGCAGGGGGAAATTAAAAAGAGCCTACTGGAAAGCGGTTTGCCTGCCCTGTGCATCGAAGACTGGATGTCGCCCCTTCCCAACCAACGCAAGCTGGTGCTCATCACGGGCCACCGCCGCGAGAACTTTGGCGATGGTTTCGTTCATATGTGCAATGCCATCAAGACCCTCATCCGGAAATATCCGGAGGTCGATTTTGTCTACCCCATGCACCTTAACCCCAACGTGCGCAAGCCCATCAGAGACATATTCGGTGAAGCTGCCGTTGCGCGCAATCCCGAAGAGGGTGCCGGCCACGGCAATATTTTCCTTATCGAGCCGCTGGAGTACCTCCCCTTTGTCTATCTCATGGAGCAGAGCACGCTGGTACTTACCGACAGCGGCGGCATACAGGAAGAAGCCCCCGGCCTGGGTAAGCCCGTGCTGGTGATGCGCGATACCACCGAACGTCCCGAGGCGGTCACTGCCGGCACGGTAAAGCTGGTAGGCACAAGCTACGATCTCATTGTAAAAGAAGTTTCCATGCTCTTGGACGATCAGGCTTATTACAGTTCCATGGCACAGGCCAGCAATCCTTATGGCGACGGACAGGCTTGTAAACGTATTCTGGAAATTGTTTAATAAATTTATTGTAGCAGGTTGTTCATCCGTTATCCTTTAGAATGCCGTTCAACATTACAAAATCCGTGACGTAGAATTACTGGAACGTAATTTTATCTATTATGACCCATCTTAAAATAAATAATAAACCTTATAATTGTAAATTATATGATAGGTTAATGATTAGGCAAAAAATACAATGGAAATCAAGCTTCCCCGTCAGCTACAAAAGAATTTACAGGCAGCCGGTGAGCAGATCCGATTGGCGAGACTCCGGCGTGACCTTTCTATATTAGGATCTCTCTCTCAGACTGAAGCCTAAACAACGTGCATCCAAAAAATGGATAGGCCGTATGAAGTGATAAAATTACAATGATAAATATTATGAAAGACACAATTGAACAGTTAATTAAGCTTGCTGATGAAAAAAAACTTTCTGTCGTTGCATGAGCCAGCCCATTAGCAGGATGCCCAGGATGATACCCGCAAGGAGCAGTCTGAGGTTGAAGGGGGAGGAAGGAGCGGCTTGCTCTTTCAGTTCGCTGTGCTCGCGTGTGAGCTTGTCAGTAGTAGGTTGCTGTTCTCATGAAGGAGGCTTTCCCATTGCAGTGACCACTCTCTTTGCTTGTCTCCGGCAACCGCAATGCCGGCGGGGTCACCTTCACACTCCCGGACGGGTGGGAGATTGAAAATACCCACTTCTGGCTCTATTTCTCTTCCCCCGATGGGAAGGAGCATCCAGGGAGTGTGTATGGGCAGGGAAAAATTTTGAAAAACGTAAAAATAAAATAAACCGAATGGCATTTTCTATTGGATGAAATGTACTTTCCCTAAAGTGAAACAGGGTCATATTTTTGTTAATGATGTTAAGATAATTGTCTCACCTGATTTAATTTTAAGTTGGGTAGTAAATGGGTCAAAATTAATTGGTTAAATAGAATTTCATATTCCCCAGAGTAACATATTTAATTATGAAAAATCTTCATTTTCATCAAATATGATTCGTTTATATCTTAAATAAGTTGATCACCATTTTTCCATATTCCATCAAATTGCAAATAACCTTCAACAAAGATGTTTTACCTATATTAAAAAACTTTTCCGGCTTTCATTGGTTGTATAGTATGTTTTTTAATGAACATTAAAAAAATTTCATTGAAATCCTTTTTTTAATAGAAAATTGTCCTAATTTTGCACCAGTATGCCCTTATGAAGTTCATTGTGAGTTAAATATCGTGTTAGTAAAATCAAAAAAAGGGCATTGTCACAGGTTGGAGATTCTTTTTTTTGCGTAATTAATTATGATTTCAACATTTAAATTCTACTTTAAGTGTGGTAACAGGAAGTTATACCGTGCCATTGCGCGGGAGCACGGCTCCACGGGTATCCATGTCTACCGGCTGGCGCATGGGCGTCGTTACAAAAACGACAAAGACTATTACATTGTTAAACGGTTGAAAGAAGAAGGCGTAATCTCTTCCACTGTTTATTGGTGATCCCAATTTCCGGTATTTGCCAGGCAGGCTACCTGCGTGGTTTAACATTCTATTCTTAGTAATCAATGAATGATTTATCAATTACAGCATCAGAAGATGCGTTTTCCTATTATGATCCCCGTATTTGCGTGATCGGGCTCGGTCATATAGGCATATATCATGCAATGCTGTTCAGTGAGAAGTATAAGACCATCGGGTATGATTTCGATCAGGCACGTACGGATAAGCTCATGCACGGCCATGGCAGTACGTCAAGGGTATCGGATAAACTATTGAAACAGGCGATAAGGAATGGTCTGTTCTGCACCTCCGATGTGGAAAAGATACGCAAATGCAATTTTTATGTAATCATCGTCCCTCCGATATGTGTTGAAAGGAACGAATCCGATCTGCGTATCCTCCGGGATGCCTGTGAGATTGTTGGGAAAGTGCTTTCGGGAGGCGACATTGTCGTGTATGACTTCTGTGTCGGTACCACCATTACGGAGAATGACTGTATTTCCATCATTGAGCAGGTGAGCGGCCTCACCTGTAACTTCAATTTCTTTGCTGGGTACAGTCCTGGGCCTGACAATTTCGAAGTGAAGGGGTTCAGCAGCTGGGGTATCGGAAAATTCACTTCCGGCAGTACCCCTGAGATTACCAGGATTGTAGATGAGGTATATACTTCCGTCTTCACTGTCGATACCCTTAATAATAAAGCAACAGAAACTGTGATTGCCGAAAAGTAACAAAAACTTAACGACACCCTCAGGAAACATTTTGGTGTATGATGTGTTTATAGGGCAGCAAAATTGTAGAACCATGTCCCATATTTTGTATTTGACAAAATAAAAAAGAACGGATATGGTTTTTTATTGTAATTTTGTAATACTGCGAAAATGAATCTGCCGCGCGTAATTT
>ENA-UOOI01002669-UOOI01002669.1-fermentation-metagenome-genome-assembly--contig:-NODE-2669-length-14903-cov-2.493804_pt1 | contig 14903 bp, 18 predicted proteins | sample MGYA00245779_ERZ724027 | MGnify/ENA primary metagenome ERZ724027 (study PRJEB28704, sample SAMN03018318) | fermentation metagenome | biome: anthropogenic terrestrial biome; feature: soil; material... | reverse complement strand
AGGACCAGATATAGCAGGATCTTCAGCACACGGGATATGAAACCGACCAGCAGTTCCGGAAGGTGCATCCTGGTCATCACTTTCTTCAATACGATCATCAAGACCTTGATGGCCAGGTAGCCGACCACCAAGATGAGGATGGCGATTATCAGCTGCAACCAGCTGATGTTCAGATAGGGGATCATATCGTTCAAATCCAAGATATCCCTCAGACGGCCGGGTAAAAAGACGGCCCTCTAAAATGATTACCCCTTAATTATTGGAATAAAAATGCTCCAGGCGGCGGGGAGGTCGGACCGAGGGAGTCGTCCGGAATCCGCCGCCCAGGACGCTGGAGCGAGCTACTTCCGCATCTTCTCCCTCAATCTGGTGAGCCAGCCCTTGTCCATGCGTTCCCTTGAGAAGGCGAGCAGGCCGATGCCGAACCATGCCAGCGCCATTGCCAGTCCGAGGGCGGCGCCCCAACCCGGATCGAACAGATGAGGATTGGTATAGTGGTCGTACCCGGAGACATCCAGCATCAAAGTGGTCCCGTAGCCCAGCACCAGCGGGTTCGAGTAGATCAGCAGCTTGTACTCCAGCGGTATGAACTCTGTGACGTTCTGCGCGGTGACGGCCGGATTTATCTCATAAGCGGCCCCTATCCCAAGACCAATGCTCATCTGGCTCAGCAGGGACAGTATGAAGAAGACCGCTACTGAAGCTACGACCGCCCCGGCCTTCTTGTCGGACAGGGTGGACAGCGTGAGGCCGATGGCGGCGAACACCATCGCGATGAGGAACGGGAAGACCATGGAGGCGGCCAGGGTGCCGAGGTCTAGCATGGGGACATCCATGAATGAGAACACCACCAGATAGCAGACCAGGGCGATGAGCATGGCCATGATCACAACGCTCATCAGGACGAGGAGCTTGCTGGCGTAGAACCGCAGCTTGGAGGTACGGTAGGTGAGCACGTATCGCAGCATGCCCGACTCCTTCTCTCCGGTCATCGCCAGCGCGGCGATGACGGTGAAGATGATCATGAATATGCCGGCGATGCTCCCCCAATAGTTGGACAAGGCCTCTTTCTGTTTGAGCTCGAGGGATGCTTGAGTGACAACGTCTCCGCCGTAGGTCATGCTGTTGACGTAACCACCGCAGGACATCAGAGCGACGATGAACGCTATGCCTGCAAGCGCGATCAGCAGGATGACAAACATGGGGTCGGTCATGAGCAGGCGGACGTCCTTGCGCAGGTGCGTCGTCAGTTCGCTCATGCCCTCGCCTCCGGCAGGAACACTTCGGCATAGAGGTCCTCGGCCTTCCTCTGAGCGATGCCGCAGGCCACGATGCGCCCGCCCACTCCCACCACCTCGGCGACGATGTCCGGGACCTCCTCCTTCGGCGTTTCGACCAGGAATGACAGTCCGTCCGGCGACTGTGACAGCACCTTCCGTCCGGCCAGGGCCGCGGGCACCGCTCCATCCGCGGTGGCAAGCATGATGCGGAAGTTGACCGTCGGAACGATGGCGTTGAACTCCTCCTTCTTGATGATGCGACCGGATTTGATGAACAGGATGGAATCGCACAGCTGGTCGATCTCGTTGAGCTCGTGCGAAGAGAGCAGCATCGCGATCCCTCGGTTCTTGAGCGATCTCATGATGCCCCTCAATTCAAGCATCATGCCCGGATCAAGGCCGGAGAACGGTTCATCCATGATGAGCGCCTTGGGGCCGTGCAGCACCGAGCGCGCGATGGCCAAGCGCTGCTTCATCCCCTTGGAGAAGTTGACCACCGGCTCGTCCTTCCAGCCGTCCAGGCCGAACTCCTTCAGCTCGCGGAGACACGCCTCCTCTGGTTCGGGAATATTGTTCAGGCGGGCGATGTAGAGCATGTTATGGAACGGCGAGAGGTCCTCGAAGAACGTGGGCCGCTCGGGAACGTAACCGAGCGCCATCCTAGGATCTAGTCCGTTCATGCTGACCTCCCCGCCGTCCTTCGGCTCGATGCCCATGATGAGCTTGATCAGGGTGCTCTTCCCCGCTCCGTTCGGCCCCACCAGGCCGCAGATCTCGCCCTCCCTCAGCTCGAAGGAGACGCCGTCGAGCGCCTGCACGGTCCGAGCGGTGAAGCGGTTCCCATAAGCTTTGGAGAGATCACGTCCCACGAGCACTTCAGTAACGGTAGTCATTATTCCACCCCCCGCCTGAGGATTTTTCGAAGCCGAACGCGTACCGCTTTCCGTCCGGCCCTATGACCACTGCGTCATATGTCGCCTGCAAGCGCTGCCCCGCATCCATAGGGCCCAGCTCCAGGTGGACGGGCTTCCCGCCTGTGGTCAGAACGAACGTCTCGTTCAGATAAGTGCTAACCGATTTGGCGTCCCACTTCATTTGGTAAAGCAGAGAGCGCAACTGGTACTCGCCTTCCGGCATGCCCTCGCCGAGCGAGATGTCCAAGCTCATCGAGAACGAGTAGTCGCCATCGACGGTGCTGATGTCGTGAACTGTGCTGATGTTGACGTCAAGGCTATCATAGTAGAACACTGCGGAGTCGTCGAGCAAGAACTTAGTGACATGCCCGTAGGACCACTGCAGCCGAGGATACAGCAGGTAGTAGCCGCTGGTGGCATTGGCCCATTTATAGTATATGTTAGAGGGCTCTGTCTCGAGGTTATTGACCAATTCATTGGCGACACGAATCGTACCGTTCCATGACATCTCCAGCGGCTCGCCGGTGGAGTTGAACGTTTCGATCGGCAGGTTGGCATACCCACGGTCCCAGGAACGGAACCGATCAAGCAACGAGGTGTTGGTTACGACCTCGGCAGGGTCCACATCATCCGGTATCCGTATCACATGTACGCCGTTATAATTCGGGTCCATCCAACCACTCAAAGTGAACTGTATCCCCTCGGTCAGAGGCATCAATTTGAAAGTGACATCTTCGGCGCTGGTGTACACGTCCTTGTCGGTGCGCACCGCGATGTAGGCGATCCGGCTCTGCTGCACCGAGCCATAGACGAGCGATGCGAACAGCGCCACTCCCACGATCATCACCACGACAATGATGGCCAGATATTTTTTCTTCAGACGAATGGACCCTCACCCTGCTATGGGGATGCATCGCTGGGACATATATGTTCCGAGCTGAATGTTACTAGCGGATCAACGCATCTGTTCGGCGATCTCAAGCACCGCGGCGGCGGCCTTGCTTTTTCTCGGCAGCTCTGTGAGGGGGCGGCCGGCGACGGCCAGCTCCTCCACCCGTTCGTCGTATGGGAGCATGGTCCAGCTCTCGAAGCCCGCTTCCTCTACGGCCTTGAACAGAGTATCGGGGAGGCCGTCCCCCGTCCTGCTGATGACCAGCATGCTGTGGGCGAACTGAACCTCCATCTCCTTGGCCAGCTCCAGAATGCGCCTCGCAGTTGTAAGGCCGACGGCGGTCGGATCGGACACCACCACCAGCATGTCCATGCGCTGGCATGTTCGCCGGGATAGGTGCTCCATCCCCGCCTCGTTGTCGATGACCACGTAGCGATAGCTGTCCATGACCTCGTCCAGGAAGGTGCGCAGGAGGTTGTTGATGTAACAGTAGCAGCCACGGCCCTCCTGCCGTCCCATTGTCACCAGGTCGAACTTCTCCCCTTCCATCATTGCCAGGCGCAGCTGGTACATCACGGCGTCCTGCTTGGAGCCTCCGCCCGAGATCTCGTCAGCCCGCTTCAGAAGGTCCTCGCGCAGCTGTCCGATGGTCCTCTCCACCTTGACGCCCAGCTTGTCCCCCAGGTTGGCGTTGGGATCGGCATCGACGGCCAGCACGATCTCGCCGGCCCGTTCGCTCAGCGCCCGCACCAGCAGCGCTGAGAGGGTGCTCTTCCCCACTCCCCCCTTGCCGGCGACCGCGATCACGTACGACATACGCCTCAGTCCAGCGAGCGGCTGCTCCTTATCTCTTCCGACACTTTCGTCAGGAGGTCGAGGACGCGGGACGCGGTCATCTCGTCCAGACCGCTCAGGCCGCACTGCGGCGTCAGGATCGACCGTTCGAGCACCAGCTCCTCGCTCAGCCCCTTGTCGATCAGTCCGCGGAAGCACTCCTCAGCGCGCTGCGCTACCGATGACACGCTCTCCCGGTCAAGCACTTCGGCATTGTTCGGTACGATGCCCCATGCTATGGCCCCGCCTCTCTCCATGTAGGCGGCCACCTCATCCGGGTACAGCGCTATGGTGTGTCCATAGTCGTAGGCATCGAACGACAGGAGGTCGATGTCGGTGCTCATGACCAGCGGCCAATCGGTGTTGGCGCAGCAGTGCAGCCCCTTCGTGCCCTCCAGACCGGCAAGGACCTCGTTGATCCAACCGACCGCGTCCTCGCCGGACACCGACGCGAAGGGCGTGCCGATCAGGCTGAGGTACGGTTCGTCGATGAAGATGATGGTGCGGGAGCACTTCTTCCTAAGCTCGCGCTCCTGCCATCGGGCGATCATGTTGAGGTTCTTACGCACGATCTCGCCGTACGCCTCATCGTAGAGGACCGGTTTGTCCTCCTGGTCGGTCATCTGCAGCCCCATGGACACCGGGCCGGTCACCTGCCCCTTGACCGCCACGGCGTTCTGAAGCGAGCGCGACATCAGCTCGTGAAAGCCGGCGAAGTTGTCCTCCTGCATGCTGAACGCGTCGACGTCCTCGGACAGTATATCTCCTCGGGATCGTAGTCGCGAAGGTCGACCTGCACCTTCTTGCGCACGCCGTCGATGCGGACCCCGGGAAGCCGGGTGGCATACTGAGCATACATGTTCTCCTGGAATCCGCGGTTCGGCAGCTGGGGCCAGATCGGAATGGAGGTTAGCTTCTCCAGTACAAGGTCGACCGCCCTGACAGGGTCGGTGTGCGGCAATGAGCCGATACAGCTGGGTAGGCAGTTCCAGGCCACGTCCGATGAACCGGCCAAGCGGCATTTATAGATTTGGTGGCGGCACCTGGCCCGGGCGCTCCAGGCAATCGCGGGAAAGGGATTTAAACCATGACCTCAGCACGTCATAACGGAGGTGTCGAACATCGTGTTTGGAGTGATCCGGTTCTTCATCATGGTGGTGATGGTGGCGGCCATATCCATGGTCGTCTCTGCCGCGGTCGGCTGCATGTCGAGCATGGCCGCCAACATGGTGCCGAAGATGATGAAGAAGAAGAAATGCAAGGAAAAGATGGAAGAGAAGGAGTACCACGAGGCTCCCTACGAGTGAAAACCGTTCCGGGCACGTCGTCCGCCTAAGCGCGGCCGACCGCCACCTTTTCTTTCTCCATCTCCTCCTTGATCCGTGACACAAGCTCATGGCGGACCGCAGGATCCTTTGAAACCCGGTTCCGTATGATGCGCCAGTCATCCCGGCATGTTGCCAGGCTGACGTTCTCCCCCAGCACGTCGCGGATGCCGCGCTCCACCGCATCGCGGTTCTCTCTCGTTATAATGATGCCATCTGCTTCCAGGATGTCCCCCAGCCATAGTTCGCACTGGTCCGCCATGCCAAAGAGGTTGCGACCTCCTCCTAGAAGAAACCTGCCGTGGGTCAGCGGGATTGGCCAGAGTAGCGGGGTCGAAGCAGCTGTCCTTACGACGGTGAGATGGCTCAGTCCAATGGTATGGCCGCGGCGGTGGCGACCGCCTTCCCCCTCTCAGTGTCCTGCCGCCAGAACTGCACTACTACCGGCACGTCAGAGCGAATGACGAGGCCGTACTCCGTCTCCAGGGGTACGGCTTCAGGGTCGATGAGGTCGTTGATACGGACATGGCGGACCCGTCTGGCTCCCACCGTCAGGAGATATGGACCGACCGGCTCCCGGTGTTCGTAATACGCCCACATGGACACATTGGCGTCCTCGTCGCCGATATTAAGCAGGCAGACCATGTCGTAGCTGGTGCTCTCCGGCTCGGGGCCGGTGCTCCTCTCTGGCTCCCTTCCGCCGGGGATCGCCCACGTCATGCTGCCCGCGATCATCACCGCCCCTCGAGCAGCCTGCTCATGTAGTCGGTCAGGAACACCCCCTCGGGATCGAGCTTCCTCCTGATGCGCCTGAACTCTGCCCACTTCGGATACAGCGGCTCGAGCTCTTCCGCGCTGAGGCTATGCTTCTTCCCCCAGTGTGGCCGCCCCCCGTACCGGAGGAATATCTCCTCCATGTCGTTGAAATATGCATCATACGGCAGCGTGTTGTTCTGATGCAGCGATATTGTCACGGTGTCGCGCCCGTGGGCGGTGCTGAGGTATGCGTCATCGGAGGCCACGTAGCGGTACAGCACCCTCCATCCCACCGTCCGGCGGTGATGCTCCATGACCCTCTTCCTTACCTCCAGGAAGCATTCCGGCCCCGCCTCGATCGGCATGGCATATTCCATCTCGTCGAACCTCAGGGTCCTTTTCCGGGACAGCACCTCGTTGCTCCACCCCTCCCTCGCCATGACCAGCTTCGCTCCTCGTATGCGTTCCGGGCCCTCTCCCGGCGGATCGAGCATGCGAAGCTTCGCGCGATCGCTGCGGGGATACCAGTACATGTCGAGGTTCCTGCTGCCGCGGCTCAGCTCCTCCACCTGCCCGAAGCATTCGTCCATGGTGGTGCACCATTCCCTTCGCCGCAGCCGGTAGCGGGGCAGCAGGCGAAGCTTGAGGGCGGTGAACAGCCCCAGGGTGCCCATGGAGCCCCTGGCCGCATGGAGGATGTCCCTGCCTATCTCCTGGACCTCGCCGTCGGCGGTGACCATACGGCCGCCGATGAGCATCGTTGCCAGGTTCGTCAGCCTGCGCCCGGAGCCGTGGGTGCAGGTGGATATCGCCCCGACCGCCGTCTGCACGTTGATGTCACCGAGATTGTGGACTGCCAGTCCGACCTCGTTCAGGGCCCGCCCCATGTCGTCGAGGTCCGTGCCGGCGCCCACCAGGGCCCATCTTTCCTCGGTGTCATGATTGATGAGCCCGCACATGTTCTCCATGGACACGGCCACGTCATCGGTGGCGATGATCAGCGAGGACGAGTGCCGGCGTCCCATCGGGCGGACCTTAAGGCCTCGTCTCGCCGCCTGGCGGACGATGGCGCACATCGCCTCCTCGCTCCGCGGCGCCTCCACATAGCTGGGCCTGAAGCTGATGCTCCCTGACCAATTGGAGATCTCGGCGTCATTGGGGTGGAGGCTCCGCTGACGGTCCGTGATCATGCCACCCTCTCCCTGGGCCCCATCACCGCTCTGACCTCGGTGAAGGCGTCGATCCCAGCGGCATCGGGGCCGATAAGGATGCGGCCTCCCGCTCCGTAACGGTTGCTGGAGAAGATGGCGAAGCCATCTGCCAGAACCTCGTTGGCGGGCTCGACGACCCTGAACATCATACCCAACATGAGGATGCCGACGAATGGAACGAAGCGACGGAACACCGTGTTTTTCCACGTCTCGACCGATAGATAATCGTTCCTTAGGGGGGGTCGAACACGATTTATACGGGCGGAATCCATGCAAATCATAGGGTCGGATGGCCCGGTAGGTACGATGGAGAGGGAGCCGGACGTCAGCATATCATTGAAGGAGGGCGTGCTCAACCGGGCCCTGGCCGCATCGTTCTACGCCAACCAGGGGAACGGGCTGACGGACCTGCTCGCGAAGGCGCTGCAGTTGGACGGTTCGGACCGGGGGATGAGGCTGCTCGATCCGCCGATGGTGGTCTTGCTAGGCGATGACGTCGCGATGGCGACGTTCGGCGCGGAGGCATGGGCCATGCTGCTCGGCGTCCGGTTGGAGGCCGACGTGTCGGGCAGCGCCCGCATCCGCGCTTGGATCGAGAACGGGGAAGCGTTCCTCGAGGTCCAGGACATTGAGCTGGACATGATCGGCATGGGCGGTCGGGTCAGAGCCCCGCGGATCGCGGTGTCGGCGATGGAGCGCGCGCTGCGGGGAGCGCTGTCGATTCCGAGAGGAGGGCTGGTCAGGAAGATGCCCTTGCCTACCATCACGATCCCGCCGATGTACCCGAATGCTAAGGAGCGGGAGATGCACATCACGTCCATGGCCGTGCACGAGGGGGCATTGGCTTTGGGCGCTTCGGCCTCGGCCGAGGACGCGTACGCTCCGCTGCCGGCCGCATTTCAGCGGGACGTCGTGGTCCGCCTCACCGAGCCGTTCCTGGAGCAGATGCTCGGTGAGGCATGGGACAATGTCCCCCAGGTTGCCGAGGTGGAGAGGAGGATCGACGTCCCTGACGCGCGGTCATTGATCGACGTGGTCAAGGGGTCGGTGGACGTCATTCTCGCCCGAGGCCTGAGGAAGGACCGCATCAGGACGGACCGCTCATGGCTGGATGCGAACGCCATCATCCAGTACGGCTGCCCGGGACTGCGCCTGCTGGGCGGCAACAGGATCGAGGTGTCGGGATGCCCGCTCCACATCAGCGCGCATCTACGGCCCCGGATGGAGGCCGCCACACCGCTAGGGGCATGGGGACGAATCAAGGCAACGCTGATGCCCTGGAGACACGATGATCGCGAAGAAAGAGAGGTTCTGGACCTGGCCGACCTGTCCGAGGAGCAGGACCTGCGCATCGTGAAGGCCACAGCGCGGCTGTCCATCGACGACGGCGCGCTGGCGGTCAAGATCGAGGACCTCGATATCGATGTGGATCTGGACTGGGGGCTCCCGAGCGACGTGCTGGAGAAGGTGTCCGGCTGGATCATAGAGCAGGCCGCGGAAATGTTCCCAGCAGTGAAGATGCGCCTTCCGCTCGAGACCTTCATGATCCCGGTGCTGGGGGTCGCGCCCTCCATCCAGCTGGACAGCCTGGATGGCGGGGAAGGCTACCTTGAAGTGCACGCCGGCCTCACCTTCACCGAGGTGCCTCCTCCCATTTCACCGCTGCCCAGGTTCACGGCCGACAAGCAGCTGAAGCTGGTGCATCGCGACGATTGCCCGTCCACGCACCTCGTTCCCGAGACCGCCAAGGTCGGATACTTCAGCCTGTACGACGCTATCTCCGACGGCTACCGCGGCTGCCCAGAATGCCTGCCTGCGAGAGCGGACGTTCAGCAGGACGCCCTCACGCGTCAGCTTCGATGCCTGCGGCAGGCGGGCCCTAATACATCGGCCCTGATGTCAAAGCCGACCACGTGGCTCAACAACCCCGGGCCTTCCTTGCCGAGGCGGCGACGGATCACTTCATCGGCCAGCACGGACGGGCTCGCCGACGTAACGTTGGCGATGCCTTCGGTGCCGTAGAGGAAAGGGAACTCCACCTCCGGCAGGACCACGCGCGGCTCGCTGTCGGGAAGAACATTGCGGTACAGCACAAAGTCGTCCGACAGGAAGTGGACGTGCTCCTTTCCCTTCAGCGCCTCGGCCCGGTGGGGAGGCAGCCATTCCCCTATCAGGTTCCCACGGCCGTCCCGGAGCTGCAGCAGGCTGGGCGCCAGCCTTATCACGCTGCTGTTGCGGTCGAGCACCAGAACGTACTGCTCCTCCCTCTCCAGGACGTGCCAGAATCCTTCGTTGCTCAACGGCATGAGCCCGCCCAGAGCGCCCTCCTGCTCCGACCGCCGCTCGGCACCGATGACCTCGTCACGGAAGTCCCCGGTGAGGTGCGCCTTCGCCCTAAGGCCGCTCATCAGCTCGAGGCGCTCCTCGACCGCCCTGAGGACATCCTCCCTGAGCACGAATCAGGTTGAGAAAACCTCGTACTTATGGATTGCCGGCCCTGGCCGCCTCAGGCCCGCCTTCCGTTCACCATGGTGAACAGTGACTCGGACGAACGGTACGAGGCCACGACGTCGGCACCGTCCGTTCGGAACAGGATGCCGTCCATGAACGGGGGCCAGCCGACGTCCTCGTAGCGCAGGCCGAACAGTTCCTCGCGCAGCAGGCTTATCTCCCAGTCGTGGGAGACATGGATGTCCAGGCGATCCGCTCCTCCGTCCTCGGACAGCTTCGATACTATGGGCGCCATGACCATATCCGCCGCCGTCGCGGTGTCTAGGATCCACTCGCTGTCGAGGCCTCCGTCGAACCATTCACGGATGAACCCCTTTCCGATCTGAGCGGCCCTTGTCAGGCAGGAGTCGTCCTTGAGGTACGGGGCGCACAGGTTCCGCTCCGGGCCGGTGAGAGATACCGCGGTCCCGTTGCCCTCCAGTCCACGCATCATCGACTCTGCGGTCTGCCGGCACCGAAGAGCAGGGCTGTGGAACAGCCTGACCGTGGAGAACTTTTCGAGGGCGGAGCCGAAACGTTGAGCGTCCGACATCCCCTCGTCGGTCAGACCGACCTCCAGGCTGCGCTGCAGGTCCGTGATCGGGTGGCGGGCGGCATGCCTGACGATCACGGCGCAGGGGCCGTTCCCGTTCATCCTTTCCAGCGCTGCCAGAACTTCCGAGCCGTACATGATCTTACCATCCATCCATCAAACGGTCCGGACATAAGTCTGTTTTGCACAGCGGTTAGACAACAATGGGGCAAGGGAGCATCTAATGACTACGGCCCTCGTAAAGAAAAGAATGAAAAGGGAGGCTGAAGCCTCGTTGTCGGCGCTCATGCCTTCAGCATGTCCTTGAGGTCCTGCTCCGGGTCCCCGATGGCCTTCCAGTTGAGCTTATCCTGTATGGTCTTCCAGTTGTTAGGGCTGATGAACGCCGGCAGCGACGGCCCGAGGCGGACGTCCTTGATGCCCAGAGCCGCCAGGGTGAGCACGATGGCCACCGCCTTCTGCTCGAACCATGACAGCACGATGCTGAGGGGCAGGTCGTTCACTTCAACGTTGAACGCCTTGGCCAGCTCGACGGCCACCACGATGGCCGAGTAGGCGTCGTTGCACTGTCCGACGTCCAGGAAGCGAGGTATGCCTTCGATGTCACCGTACTCCTGGTCGTTGAAGCGGTACTTGCCGCAGGCCAGCGTCATGATGATGGCGTCCTGCGGGATCTTCTCGGCCAGCTCGGTATAGTAGTTCCTTCCCGGTGTGGCGCCATCGCAGCCGCCCACGAGGAAGAAGTGCTTTATCTTCCCTGCCTTCACAGCATCGATTATCTGTGGGGCCAGGGAAAGGATGCTCTTGCTGTGCGCCCCCGTCCACATGTCCGGTCCCCTTCTCTCCGGAAGGTCGCCCAGCCGCTTGGCGTGCTCTATGATGGCGCTGAAGTCGTGCCCCTCGCCGATGTGCTTGACCCCATCGAGGGCCGTGACGCCGGTCGTGTACAACCGGTCCTTGTAGCCATCTGGAGGGATGAGAACGCAGTTGGTGGTGACCAGGATCGGCCCCCCGAACTCGTCGAACTCCTTCTTCTGTTTCTGCCAGGCAGAGCCGTAGTTGCCGATGAAGTGCTTGTACTTCTTCAGCTCCGGATAGCCATTGGCCGGAAGCATCTCACCGTGGGTGTAGACGTTGACGCCGGTACCCTCGGTCTGCTTCAGCAGCTCTTCCAGGTCGAGAAGGTCATGCCCCGTGACCAGTATGCCAGGCCCCTTGACCGTTCCGGTCCTGACCTTGGTGGGGGTCGGGACGCCGAAATGCTCGGTGTTAGCCGCATCGAGCATCTGCATGGCCTTGAGGTTCATCATACCAGCCTTCATGACGGTGTCCCACAGGTCCTCCATGGAGAAGTCCACATTGGTCAGGGTCTTGAACAGGGCCTGCTCGATGAACGCGTCGATCTCCGGGTCGGTCTTGCCCAGCACGCGGGAGTGATGAGCATAAGAAGCGATCCCCTTGAGGCCGTAGAGCAGGGTATCCATCAGGCTGTCGACGTCCTCGTTCTTCCCGCACACACCGCGGACGGTGCATGCCACACCCTTGGCGGTCTGCTCGCACTGGTTACAGAACATAGCCATGTTTTGACACCTTGAAGCGCATATTGGTGAAGATGATATATAATGCAAACCACTATAGCATATAGCATAATACATTAAATATCCATTAATTCATAGGGTATTGCAATATCAAATATGACCGGGGAGAGCATAATGGATCTCGACGATAAGGACCGGACCATCATCACCATGTACGCGGACGATCCCGACATATCGCAAGAGCGCATCGCCCATGCCATAAAGCTGTCGCAGCCGTCGGTTGCTGCAAGGGTGTCAAGGCTGCGAAAGGCGGGAGCGCTGGAGAAGAGTGTGGGGATCTGCCCCCTTAAGATGGGACTCTACCTCGCCAAGGTCGACCTGGCGTCCAATGAACCGGATGCCATCCTCCACATGTTCCGCAGCTGCCCCTACTTCGCCAACGGGTTCAGCGTATCAGGTCGCCATAACCTCTGCCTGTTCTTCTTCAGCGAGAGCGTCGCCACGCTCGAATCGATCGTCAACGGGCACATCCGCTCCAATCCGTCGGTCAAGGAGGTCGACTTCAACATTGTCATCACCACCGAGAGGGACTTCGTGGTGCCCGCCCGCCTTCGCTCCGAGAGGCGATTGCCGTCGGTGCCCCTCGTTCCTTGAGAAGAAATGCATGGGCTGCCCCGCCACCGGACAGTATCAGGGGTCGTTCTACCAGCCCTGATCCGGGATAGACACCTTTATCAGTGCGTCCAGCCCAACGTGCATCCGGGGTGGCTAAGCTGGATACGCAGCTGCTGGAACTCGGCCTGAGGGACCTCATCTACGCGCTGATCCTCATGGCCGACCTGCTGGTGATCGTATACATGGTGTTCTTTGAGCGCCGGCACCCGTCCTACGTCATCCCCTGGGTCCTGATCATCGTCTTCCTCCCCGTGCTGGGTTTCATACTGTACATGGCCTTCGGATTCAATTACTTCAAGGAGAAGCAGTTCAGGCTGAAGTCGGATGAGGACCGCGACCTGCTCCATCGCTTCCTTGAACAGCAGGGCCAGATCATCGACCGGGACGGCAGAGAGGAGGGAGCGGCCACCGCCCTGCCGCGCGTGCTCCTCAGGGGCGGGAGTTCGCCGGTGCTGATGGCCGGTCGGGTGAGGGCGTTCAACGACGGTACGGAGAAGTTCGCCGCCCTGTTCGAGGCCATCGAAAGGGCCGAGGACCACATCCACATGGAATACTACATCCTGCGGGACGACCGGCTGGGGAGGGAGCTTGTGGACCTGCTCGCGCGGAAGGCCGAAGAGGGGGTGGAGGTGCGGCTTCTCCTCGACGGGACGGGCAATCATGTGCCCAAGAAGGGCTTCGAGAGGCTCGACCGGGCGGGTGGCAGGATGGCCATCTTCTTCAAGCCCCTCGTTCCGTTCCTAACGCTGCGGTTCAACTATCACGACCACCGCAAGATCGCCGTCATCGACGGCAGGACCGGCTTTGTGGGCGGCTTCAACATCGGAATCGAGTACCTGGGCGAGGGGCCTATGGGGGACTGGAGGGACTACGCGGCCGAGATGGACGGGGAGGCCGTAAAGGCTCTCCAGGCCCGTTTCGTCCTCGACTGGAACTATGCCACCGGAGAAGGGCTCGGGATCGGGGACGCGCGTTACTTCCCTCCCGTCGACGGAACAGGCAGCGTTCCGGTGCAGGTGGTGAGCTCGGGGCCCGACAGCCATCGGACGCCCATCAAGGACGAGTACCTCAAGCTGCTAGGCATGGCCAGGCGGTACGTCTACATCCAAACCCCCTACTTCATCCCCGACGAGAGCATAATGGACGCGCTCAGGATCGCCTCCCTGTCGGGGGTGGACGTCCGCATCATGTTCCCCGACAGGCCGGACCATCCGCTGGTGTACTGGGCCAGCCTGTCCTTCGTCGGCCAGCTGCTTCCCTGGGGAGTAAGGGCGTTCACCTTCGACGACGGCTTCGTCCACGCCAAGACCGCCTTCGTGGACGATGCCATCTCATCCATAGGGTCGGCCAACTGGGACATCCGGAGCTTCCGACTTAACTTCGAGACCAACGGGGTCATCTACGACAGCGGGACGACCCGGCGCAACCGCGAGCTGTTCGAGAGGGACCTGGAGAGGTGCACGGAGGTTACCTTGGAGAAGTACCGAGCCAGACGGCTGACGGTGCGGGCCATGGAGGGGATCGCCCGCCTGTTCGCCCCGGTACTGTGACCCTATGCCAATAGGGCCTTCTCACATGGAGGGAATGAACACCATCCGTACCGTTTTGCTCCGGCCAGCAAGTGCGAGAAGCGGTCTTGTTTCCGGATCGAGCCGTGGAACGTTCGCCATTGAGTCGCCATGCAATCCTTTTGGCCGCCTTGGCGGCATATGTTTCTTATACCTCCCGCTCGAAAAAGAAAGAGCACGGGCCCTTTAACATCTGGCCCGAAGTCTATATGGTGACAAACATGGCTGATGTCGTATCAACGGTCCTGGGCTTCATCCTTGCCCTGATTGTCTCGACCATAGTGATATGGGTCGTGACCAAGCTGTTCGGAGAAAGGGAGGGGATCGGCACCGCCCTGATAGCTGCCATAGCCGGGACGATAATCTATACTATCGCATACTGGCTGCTGGGCAATGGCCTGCTGGCAGCGATCCTCGGCGGCATCGTATGGCTGCTCGCGCTGAAGGGGCTGTATAAGATCGGCTGGCTCAAGGTCCTGACCTGGCTGGTGGGGCTCATCCTGCCCACCCTGACCGGCCCGCTCTGAGATCGCCCAACCTTTTCCATCGACCAGAGAGCGATGGCCCGCGAGGCCATCGCTCTCGATCATTATCGATCTCCCTCCGGACATGCCATGCTCGGCCCTTCCGCCCGGAGCGGAGGGAGATGAGAAATGGATATGACCGTAGAAGTCAACGCCTCGGAGCTCCGGAGCGAGGTGAGCAAGGAGATCTCCTTCGAAAGGTGGACGTTTCGGCGGTTGAGCGCCCGCCACCGCCTGGAACGATCGACGCATGCGGCCGTCGTTGCCTTGACCGCCGTGATGATCATCGCGCTCCTGATCCAGCCATACGTGTTCCTGCTGTGGCTGTTCGTGGGATTTCTCC
>ENA-UOOI01002668-UOOI01002668.1-fermentation-metagenome-genome-assembly--contig:-NODE-2668-length-14905-cov-4.276229_pt1 | contig 14905 bp, 12 predicted proteins | sample MGYA00245779_ERZ724027 | MGnify/ENA primary metagenome ERZ724027 (study PRJEB28704, sample SAMN03018318) | fermentation metagenome | biome: anthropogenic terrestrial biome; feature: soil; material... | reverse complement strand
GGTATTAGCCAATAATGATGTTGGTTTATATAAATTTAGAAAAGAATTATTGCAAGAATTAATTCGATTGAAACATATAGTGTTTATTTCATTACCTAATGGTGAGTATATTAAACCGCTTGTTGAAATTGGATGTGAATTTATAGAAACTCCAATAGATCGAAGAGGAAAAAATCCAATAGCTGATTTTAAATTAATACTATCATATCTTAAGATTATGAAAGAAGTTAAACCAGATGTGGTTTTAACTTATACGATAAAACCTAATATCTATGGTGGAATCGTATGCAGAATTAGAAAAGTTCCTTATTTAGTTAATATAACTGGGTTGGGTACAGCAATAGAAAATAAAGGATTTCTTCAAAAATTAGCATTGTCTCTATATAAAGTTGCACTAAAAAAAGCTAATTGCGTTTTTTTTCAAAATGAAAGTAATCAGAAGTTATTTGTAGAAAAAAAACTTATTGAAGGTAATTTTAAATTAATACCAGGCTCTGGTGTAAATGTGAACGAGTATAATTATTCTGATTATCCATTAGATGATAAGATAATAAAGTTTCTTTTCATTGGACGAATTATGAAAGATAAAGGCATGGATGAATTGTTTTCAGCAGCAGATAAAATAAAAAGAAAATACTCAAATGTTCAATTTAATATAGTTGGTGATTGTGAAGAAGATTATTTTGTAGAAATAGTGAGATGTGAAAAGAATGGGATTATAAAATATTATGGAAGGCAAAATGATGTTAGACCATTTATTAAAGAAACTCATGCAACAATTCTTCCTTCATATCATGAAGGAACCGCAAATGTGTTATTAGAATCAGCATCGATGGGTAGACCGGTTTTAGCATCAAACATACCAGGATGCAGGGAAACATTTGTTGAAGGCGTAAGCGGTTTGGGATTCAACGTAAAGGATGTTGACAGTTTAGTTAATGTGATAATTAAGTTTATAGAATTGCCATATCAAAATAAAATAGCTATGGGCATATCTGGTAGAAAAAAGATGGAAGATGAATTTAATCGAGAGTTAGTGATTGGTACGTATGTTGATGAAATTAATGAATGCTTAAATTTAGATTATAAAAAAGCGGAGGGAAGAAAGAATGTCGTTATATCAAAAGATAATTAAGAGAGAAGAAAAAATTTCATTAATTGGTTTAGGTTACGTAGGTATGCCAATAGCGGTTTCTTTTTCAAATAAAGTGGATGTTATCGGATTTGACGTTAACAAAGAAAAAATTGCTTTATACAAAAAGGGAATTGATCCTACTAAAGAAGTGGGAAATGATACGATTAAAAAATGTACAGTTGATTTTACTTCAGATGAAACGCGATTAAGAGAAGCTAAATTTCATATTGTCGCTGTTCCGACTCCAGTTAATGCAGACCATACACCTGATTTGACACCAGTTGAAGGAGCAAGCCATACGCTGGGAAGAAATTTAACAAAAGGTTCAGTTGTAGTTTATGAATCAACAGTGTATCCTGGTGTAACAGAGGAGATATGCGTTCCGATTTTGGAGCAAGAATCAGGATTAAAATGTGGTATTGATTTTAAAATTGGTTATTCTCCAGAACGTATCAATCCTGGTGATAAAGTCCACCGACTTGAAACTATTACAAAAATTGTTTCAGGAATGGACGAAGAAACATTAGATACCATAGCAAAAGTATATGAATTAGTTGTTGAAGTAGGTGTACATAGAGCAGAAAGCATCAAGGTTGCAGAAGCCGCTAAGGTTATTGAAAACTCACAAAGAGATATTAATATAGCCTTTATGAATGAGCTTTCTATCATATTTAATAAAATGGGGATTGATACGAAAGCGGTTCTTGAAGCAGCAGGGACAAAGTGGAACTTTTTGAAATTCTCTCCTGGACTTGTTGGGGGACATTGTATTGGTGTGGATCCTTATTATTTAACATATAAGGCAGAACAGATGGGATATCATTCTCAAATAATATTATCCGGGCGCCGGATTAATGATGATATGGGTAAGTATGTAGTAGAGAATCTTGTTAAAAATTTAATTAAGGCAGACATTCCAGTAAAAAGTGCTAAGGTTGCCATTCTTGGTTTTACATTTAAAGAAAACTGCCCAGATACAAGAAATACTAGAGTTATAGATATCGTTAATGAGCTGGCTGATTATGGTATTAATCCAGTAGTTACTGATCCGCAAGCTGATATCAAAGAAGCAAAACATGAATATGGTATTGATCTAGTTGGCATTGATGAAATCAATAATGTTGATGCAATCATTTTAGCGGTTGCACATAATGAGTTTACAACATTACCATATGGTGATATTGATAAATTATATAAAAATGTACCTAATAATAATAGAGTTCTTATTGATATTAAGGGGTTACTTAATCGTAAAGAGTATGAGAATTTGGGCTACAAATATTGGAGATTGTAGTAAGCATATTAAATGCAAATAAATTTGTTAGGAGTTTATTATGAGCTATAGACATTTAAATTTTGATAAAGATACTTTATTTCTTGTAACAGGGGGAGCGGGATTTATCGGCTCTAACCTTTGTGAAGCTATTTTAAACATGGGATATAAGGTTCGCTGTTTAGACGATTTATCTACTGGAAAGAAAGAAAATATAGATTTATTTATTAGTAATCCAAAGTATGAATTTATTAGGGGCGATATTCGTAACTTGAATAAATGCTTGGAAGCTTGCGATGGTGTAGATTACGTACTTCATCAAGCAGCCTGGGGGAGTGTACCGAGAAGTATTCAAATGCCACTATTATATGAAGAAATAAATATTCGTGGTACGCTTAATATGATGGAGGCTGCTAGACAAAAAGGCGTAAAAAAATTTGTATATGCATCGAGTTCATCAGTATATGGTGATCATCCGGTATTACCTAAAACTGAGGGTCAGGAAGGAAATCTATTATCACCTTACGCATTAACAAAACGGTGTGACGAAGAGTATGGTAAATTGTATACTAGACTTTATGGATTAGATACTTATGGTATGCGATATTTTAATGTATTTGGTCGCAGGCAGGATCCAAATGGAGCTTATGCAGCAGTTATTCCCAAATTTTTAAAACAATTAATGAATGATGAAACTCCAACTATTAATGGAGATGGCAAGCAGTCTAGAGATTTTACATATATTGAAAATGTTATAGAGGCTAACCTAAAGGCGTGTAAAGCATCCCATGAAGTGGCTGGACAAGCTTTTAATATTGCATATGGAGACAGAGAATATTTAATTGATATATATTACAATTTATGTAAAGCTTTAAATAAATCTATAGAGCCGATTTTTGGACCGGAAAGAGCGGGGGATATTAAGCATTCTAATGCTGATATTAGTAAAGCAAAAAAATCATTTGATTATAATCCAAGTTGGAGTTTTGAGAAGGGTATTAAGGCGGCAATTGAATGGTATAAGGAGAATTTGTGATATGTCGAAAGGTACAATCCTTTATATTGGTGGATTTGAACTGCCAGATAAAAATGCTGCGGCACATAGGGTCCTTAGTAATGGAAAAATATTTAGAGAATTAGGATATGATGTGGTTTTCATTGGTGTTAATAAATCCTTAAATTATAATTCAGACATATTAACTACGAAAAAAAATGTTCAAGGTTTCGAGTGTTGGTCAGTACCATATCCTAAAGCTAATATTGAATGGATAAACTACTTGACAAACATTGATTTTATTAAAACCATAAATATAAGATATATCAATATAAAAGTTATTGTGGCATACAATTATCCAGCTTTTGCACTATATCGTCTAAAAAAGTACTGTGTAAAACATCATATTAAAATCGTTGCAGATTGTACTGAATGGTATAGCACAAAGGGTTCAAATGCATTATTTAAAGTTATAAAGGGGCTAGATTCATTTTTAAGAATGAGAGTTATTCAAAATAAATTAGATGGCTTAATAGTTATAAGTAAATACTTAGAAAACTACTACAAAAAAAGTAATAACGTGGTTAGAATTCCGCCTTTAGTAGATGTTAATGAAGAAAAGTGGAAAACTGTTTTTGAATATCAAGATACAGTTGCTTCTGACGATAAATGGAGATTTGTATATTCAGGTAGCCCAGGTAAAAATAAAGATAAAACTAATTATATTATTGATGCTCTTTATAAATTGAAAGGCTATCACAATTATAAGATGGAGATTATCGGTTTAGACAAATCTCAGTTTATTAAATACTATCCAGAATATGGTGTGAAAATTAAAGCTTTGGGAAATAATATTGATTTTGTGGGTAGGCTTTCTCATTTAGATAGCTTGATTAAATTGAAAAATGCTGACTATAGTATTTTTATTAGAGATAAAACAAGGCTTACCATGGCGGGTTTTCCTACTAAGTTTGTTGAAAGCGTAACATGTTCAACTCCTGTGATTACAAATGACACTAGCGATATAAAAGAATATTTTTTAGACAGTTCATTTGGGGTTTTGCTTTATGATAGTTCTTTAGATCAATTTACAGATATATTAAAAGAAATTATTGAAAAAGATGTTCACGTGAATAAGAATTATTCGAAATCTAACAGAGAAACATTTCATTATAAGAGATATGAAAAATTAATGGAAAATATGCTTAACAATATCTTTAAATAAAAAACTTGGAGATGATACTATGTTTAAAGGAAATACTTTATTAATTACAGGTGGAACTGGATCTTTTGGAAATGCGGTAATGAAAAGATTTCTTGATACGGATATAAAAGAAATCCGTATATTTTCTCGTGATGAAAAAAAGCAAGATGATATGAGAAAACTTTATAAGAATGATAAACTGAAGTTTTATATAGGTGATGTAAGAGATCTTGCAAGTGTAAAAAATGCAATGCATGGTGTTGATTATATATTTCATGCAGCGGCACTTAAGCAAGTACCTTCATGTGAATTTTTTCCGTTAGAAGCAGTAAAAACGAATGTACTTGGTACAGATAATGTTCTTACAGGTGCGATTGAAATGGGAATTAAGAAAGTTATATGTCTTTCTACTGATAAGGCAGCTTATCCAATTAATGCAATGGGCATTTCAAAAGCAATGATGGAAAAAGTATTTATAGCAAAATCAAAAACAGTAGATTCAAGGAAAACGCTTATATGTGGAACTCGATATGGAAATGTTATGGCTTCGAGAGGATCCGTGATTCCGTTATTTATTGATCAGATAAAGAGTGGAAAACCGTTAACTGTTACAAATCCGAATATGACGAGATTTCTAATGAGTTTAGAAGAAGCAGTAGAGTTGGTGATTTTTGCATTTCAAAATGCAGAAGCTGGAGATATTATGGTACAAAAGGCACCAGCTTCTACAATAGGAGATTTAGCTCAAGCAGTTAAAGAAGTATTTAATGCTGACAATGAAATAAAAATCATTGGGACACGGCATGGAGAAAAACGATATGAAACCCTTCTTACTAAGGAAGAGTACATAAAAGCAGTAGATATGGGAGGATTCTTTAGAATTCCTGTTGATAAAAGAGACCTTAATTACGATAAGTATTTTGTGGAGGGCGATCAGAAATTATCTACTGACGAAGAATATAACTCTGATAATACAGAACGATTAAATATTGAACAAATTAAGTTGAAGCTATTGAAGCTTGATTATGTAAGAGAACAATTGGAAAGTTGGGATAGATAATGAAAATATTAGTCACTGGGGCAGAAGGTTTTATAGGTAGAAATTTAATAGCCGAGCTAAAAAATAGAAAATATTATGACATTTTTGAATACGATAAAGATACAAATCCAGAGCTCCTTGATGAGTATTGTAAAGTAGCGGATTTCATTTTCCATCTTGCTGGCGTGAATCGTCCAAATAAATTATCTGACTATATGGAAGGAAACTACGAATTTACTTCTTTTTTATTAGATACGCTTAAAAAGTATAAAAATACCTGCCCAGTGATGATATCGTCTTCTATACAAGCCACACAAGATAATCCATATGGTACCAGTAAAAAAGCAGGAGAAGATATTTTATTTGAATATAGTAAAGAAACAAAAGCAAAGGTATTAATATATAGATTTCCTAATGTATTTGGGAAGTGGTGCAGGCCTAATTATAACAGTGCTGTTGCAACATTCTGCTATAATATTGCACATAATATGCCGATTCATGTGAATGATCCAGATGTAATTATGCATCTTGTTTATATAGATGATGTTGTAGAAGAATTAATTGAGGCATTAGAAGGCAACGAGAATAAAGTGGGAGAATTTTGTGAAGTTTCAGTAGTACATTCCATTACTTTGGGTGAAATAGTAGATTTAATTTATTCATTCAAGAAAAGCAGAGAAGATAAATTTATTCCAGATATGTCGGATGCATTTACAAAGAAACTGTATAGTACATATTTGAGCTATTTACCGGATGATCAATTTAGTTATGAATTAAAGATGAATGTGGATTGTAGAGGATCATTTACAGAGTTTATTAAGACTTCTGATAGAGGCCAGGTTTCTGTAAATATCTCTAAGCCAGGTGTTATTAAGGGAAATCATTGGCATCACACAAAGAATGAAAAGTTCCTAGTTGTAAGTGGTACAGGGGTTGTTCGATTTAGAAGAACAGATTTAGAAGAAATATATGAATATTATGTTAGTGGAAACAAGTTAGAGGTTGTAGACATCCCAGTAGGGTACACCCACAATATTGAAAATCTGGGTGACACAGATATGGTTACAATTATGTGGGCTAATGAATCATTTGATCCTGAGAAACCAGATACTTATTTTTTGGAGGTATAACAAATGAAAAAATTAAAAGTTTTGACAGTTGTGGGTACAAGGCCAGAAATTATAAGATTATCAGCTGTTATTAATAAATTAGATGAATCTGAAGCGATAGATCATGTATTAGTCCATACTGGGCAAAATTATGATTATGAGTTGAATGAAATATTTTTTAAAGACTTTAACCTTAAGAAACCAGATTATTTTCTTAATGCGGCAACGGGGACTGCGGTTGAAACAATAGGAAATATTTTAATAAAGATTGATCCGATACTTGAAGATGTAAAACCAGATGTTTTTCTTGTGCTTGGCGATACCAACAGCTGTTTATGTGCAATCGCAGCAAAAAGAAGACATATTCCAATCTTCCATATGGAAGCGGGAAATAGATGCTTTGATCAGAGAGTACCAGAAGAAACAAATAGGAAGATAGTTGATCATATATCTGATATTAATTTGCCTTATAGCGATATTGCAAGAGAGTATTTGTTAAGAGAGGGACTACCTGCTGATAGAATAATTAAAACAGGAAGCCCTATGTTTGAAGTCCTTAATTCTAGAAAAGAAGATATTAATAAATCAGATATATTGGAACGATTAGGGCTTGAAGAAGGAAAATATTTTGTGGTCTCGGCTCACAGAGAAGAAAACATTAACTCAGAGCAGAACTTCATGTGTTTAGTGGATAGTCTTAATACGATTGTAGATAAGTATAAGATGCCATTAATTCTTAGCACACATCCAAGAACCAGAAAAATGATAGAAGCTAAAAAAATTAAATTTAATCCTCTTGTTAAGATTATGAAACCGCTTGGATTTAATGACTATGTAAAACTTCAAAAATATGCAAAGACAGTTCTAAGTGATAGTGGGACAATTAGTGAAGAAGCTTCGATCCTTGGATTTAAGGCACTTAATATTAGGCAAGCACATGAAAGACCAGAGGCTATGGAAGAAGCTTCCGTCATGATGGTTGGGCTCAATAAGGACAGAATTATTCAGGGGTTGAATGTACTAGAAAATCAGGAGAAAAATACGTTAAGATTAGTTGCTGATTATTGTATACCCAATGTTTCAGAAAAAGTATTAAGAATCATTTTGTCTTATACAGATTATGTAAATAGAGTTGTTTGGAGAAAAAAATGAAAGTGTAGGTAAATTACAATGATAAAGTTTTATTTTGTCGCTGTTAATTATAATGGTTCACATTTTACGCGAGAATATATAGAGAGTATTAATGCTATTGAAACTAATCCTGAAGATAGTGTTAATGTAATCATAATTGATAATGCTTCAAATGTGGAAGATAAAAAGAAGTTAGCAACCTATGAAAAACAATATACTAATTTACATATTATTTGGTCTCTGGAGAATGAGGGATATTTTAAAGGCCTAAATAAAGGAATTGAGAATATCAAAAAAGATAAAAATACAATTTTAATTGTGGGTAATAATGATTTAACCTTTGATAAAAAATTCTTAGTAAATTTTAAAAAAATTAATTATTTAGAAGATATTTTGGTTATAGCACCCAATATAGTAACAAAAGAAGGAAGACAACAAAATCCTCATGTAATCAAAGAAGTTCCCAAAATCGAAAAAATAAAAGCAGCAATTTATAATTCAAATTATTATATAGGGCAGACTCTAAGGTTTATAAATCAATCAATAAAAAAAGTGCTAAATATAAGGACTCCCTTGAAGCATAATTATGGCCAGATGAAGATAAAAAGAGGTATAGGAGCATGCTATATTTTAACACCTAATTTTTTTGATCATTTTTCTATGCTTGATGATAGAGTATTTATGTGGGGGGAAGAAGCGTTATTATCCCATCAGATAGAAAGTGTTGGTGGATTTACTTTGTATGATCCAACAATTAAAATTACGCATCATGAAAGTGCTAGTGTAAATAGTATTCGGTCTAAGAAGAAGTATTATATGGTTAGAGAATCATATAAAATTTACAGAAAGTATTTGTAAGATTATTTAATAAATGAAATGTGGGATGGTTTATGACATATATAGTTTCAGGAATATTAGTATTCGCAAACTTCATATCAACTTTACTTAAAGGTAGAGGTAAGCTGTTTTTTTATATGCTACTCATCCTCATGTGGGTGTTATTTTGGGGGAGTTATGATAATGCGGATTATTTAAATTATAAAACCCTATATGATTATGTATCCTCTACGGGCATGGGGTATCCAACTTCTCAATTTGGATTTGTTATAATGATGAAATTAGTTTCAAGTCTGGGGTTGGAATATCATCATTTTTTAATGATATTATCGTTTGTAGGGATGTACTTAATCACTAATACAGTTAAGAAATATACGAATAAACCGCAATTAGTGTATTTACTATATTTCATACATCCTTTTTTACTAGATGTAGTTCAAGTTAAACATTTTTTTGCAATGTCGATTATTATTTATTGCTTTAGATACCTTGAGCAAGATGGAACTAAAAATAATATCAAATATATTTTGGGGATATTAATAGCTTTTTCAATCCATTCAATTTCTATTATCTTTTTACCTCTACTTTTTATTAAAAAGATGAAGATAAGTAGATTATATTTGATAGTTATTATGGTGTTAACAATAGGTGTTCCTTTAGCATATACGAATGTTTTTCAAATTATTGCATCTAAATTTGTTCCCTTTCAACGAATCGCAATATATTTTGATAATCGAGCAAAATATGGTTTCTTGGTTCAGTGTTTTATACAAAGTATTATATTTTTAATGGTTTATTATTCGAAATTAATTCTTGAAAAACGTAAAGAGAGTAATAAATATGTTGAATTAATTTATAGAATAAATCTTTATCTCATTATGCTATTTCCCTTATACATTATAAATGGGACATTTGAACGTGCATTTAGGATAATTATGATTCCAAATTACATTGTTTTTTCAAAATTGTATTCTTCATCAAAGAAAAGCGAAAAAGTAGTAATATTAGTTGGTATTTTTATGTTTGTGATTGCTTTGTTTTTTCGTTATACATTTATTTATAGAGATACAGTGTTTTATCCAATATTTGAGAAAAATTTGCTATTTAAATAAAATAGTTGTTATAAACTGTTAATTATAACACTTTGTAAAGCCCTAGTACATGGATACATATAGTTTTAGAAAATCTAAAAATTCGAAACTTAAAATACTTTACTTTAGTGTAAATAGGAGCTTACCTTCTTGGAGGTTTGTGGAGATTTTAAAATATAATCAAAATGTAAAGGAGATTAAATAATGATTTATATTGCATGTCCAGCAAAATATGCAACAGGTGGAACAGAATTATTACATCAACTGTATTATAAACTAAAAGTTTACACAAAAAACGTTCGGATTTATTACTTTGGATCAAAAGAAAATGAAAGTCCAATCAATGAAAGGTTTAAAAAGTATGAAGTTAAATATGTAAAGGATATAGAGGATAATTCAAGTAATATTATTATAGTCCCAGAAACAGCGACAAACATATTACGTAATTTTAGTAGTATAAATAAGTCTATTTGGTGGTTAAGCGTTGATAATTATTATAAATCATTAGGTAATCTGGATTCTATTATGAAATCATTGGTTTTAAAATCGCTACTAATTTTAAATGGAGAGATGTTTAAGAGAAAAGTTGATTTTAAAGATAAAAATATTTTACATCTATATCAATCATATTATGCAAAGAAATTTTTACAGGAAAAAGGGGTTTCTAAATCTTACTATCTATCGGACTATATAGGCAGTAATTTTTTAAGTGAGCATGTGGATTTAAATGATTTTAATAGAAAAAATAGAGTACTTTATAATCCTAAAAAGGGAATAAAATTTACAAAAAAGATTATATCATATAACTGCAATATTGATTTTTGTCCATTGATTAATATGACACAAGATCAAATTATAGATTTATGTAAAACAAGTAAAGTATATATTGATTTTGGAAATCATCCCGGAAAAGATAGATTTCCTAGAGAAGCCGCACATTTAGGATGTATAATAATAACAGGAAAAAAAGGATCAGCAAAATTCCATGAAGATGTAATGATACCAGAAAAATTTAAATTTGCAGATAGTGAAAAAAATATCCCTAATATTGTAAATGAAATTAAAAATGTATTTTTAAATTATAATGATATAGTAGCTAAGTATAATGATTATCGTAATATGATAAAGAATGAAGAAAATATTTTTGAGGATGATGTAAAAAAAGTATGGAACAAATTTCTTATACAATATAGTAAATAAACAAGATTGAGATGGGTAAAAAATGACACAAAAGTCTATTAAGAAAAATTTTGCTTACAATACAATATTAAGAATTCTCAATATCATTTTTCCTATAATAACGTTTCCATATGTTGCAAGAGTTTTATCACCTGAAGGAATAGGAAAAGTAGATTTTTCTTTATCTATTATTCAATATTTTGTTTTAATTGCAAATTTAGGGATACCAACATACGCGGTAAGGGAATGTGCGAAAATTAGAGATGATAAAGATAAGTTAACCCAAACATTCCAGGAGATTTTTGGCATTAATATGTTGGCTTTAGTATTATCATACATTTTATTTACATTTGTTATATTAAATGTAAATCAGTTAAATAGCTATCGAAAAATACTGATAATTGCAAGTTTTAATATATTAACAACTAGCATTGGAATGGAATGGTTTTATCAAGCTATAGAGGAATATAAGTATATAACAATACGAAGTATTTTTGTAAAATTGATTTCGTTGGTTGCTATCTTTCTTTTTGTTCGAGATGAAAATGATATTATTATTTATGCTCTAATTACTGTATTATCAACTTCGTTAGGATACATATATAATTTTATTCATGTTCGTAAATATATATATTTTTTTAAAAGATATAGACACTATAATTTTAAAAGACATTTGAAACCAATTTTATTACTTTTTGCAATGAATTTGTCAGTAAGTATATATGTGAATCTCGATAAAGTAATGCTGGGTTTTTTGGCTGATGATACTGCAGTTGGGTTATATACTGCAGCTAACAAGATGGTAAAAGTAATTTTAGCCTTAGTGACATCCCTTGGTGTAGTATTACTTCCGCGGATGTCATATTATATTGAAAATAATGAGGATATTCTAGTTAAGAGGCTTATAAATAAATCATTTAACTTTATTTTAATGATATCAATACCTGCTACAATAGGTATTTTTATGCTAGCTGAAGCAATTATTTTGTTATATGCGGGACCTAATTATATCGAAGCAATCCCAACAATAAGAATTATAAGCCCTATAATAATAGCAATTGGATTAAGTAATTTGATAGGGATACAGATTCTAACATCATATGGAAAAGAAAAAATTACCTTAGTTTCTACTTTAATTGGGGCAATAATTAATTTTACGTTAAACTTGCTTTTAATACCGTCAATGCAACAGAATGGAGCGGCAATAGGAACCATTGTTGCTGAAAGTTCAGTAACAATTATTCAGCTTATTTTTGCTCACTCTTATTTAAAGGGCAATGTAAAATGGAAGACTATTTGTTCTTATTTATTTGGTGGAGCTTTAATAGTTCTTGTTACGAGTACATTAAAATATTTGATAGCTAATATTTTATTATTCACTTTTTTGTCAGTAATGTTATCGATATTTGCTTACTTTGGGTTCTTATACATAATAAAAAATGAAATGGTATATGAAATGATTAATAAATCGCTAGTTTTAATTAAACGAATGTTTGCAAATTATTTTAACAGAAGGAGAAAAAATGGCTAAGAAATATGATTATCTTATTATCGGCGCAGGTTTATTTGGATCTACATTTGCATATGAAGCAAGAAAAAGAGGAAAAAAGTGTTTAGTTATTGATCGACGGAATCACATTGGTGGAAATGTGTTTTGTGAAAATATTGAAGATATTAATGTTCATAAATATGGCGCACATATATTCCATACTAGTAATAAACGAGTTTGGGACTATGTAAATCAATTTGCTGAATTCAATAGGTATACAAATTCACCAATTGCAAATTATAAAGGCGAAATTTATAATCTTCCTTTTAACATGAATACTTTTAATAAATTATGGGGGGTATTTACTCCTAATGAAGCAAAAAGAAAGATTGAGACACAGAAGATGGCTACTGGTATAAAAGAGCCAGAGAATTTAGAGGAACAAGCGATTTCACTTATAGGAACTGATATTTATGAAAAACTAATTAAGGGTTATACAGAGAAGCAATGGGGGAGAAAAGCAACAGATCTTCCTGCGTTTATTATCAAGCGTTTACCAGTTAGATTTACTTACGATAGCAATTATTTTAATGATAAATACCAAGGAATACCTGAAGGTGGATACAATGTCATAGTCGAAAAAATGCTTGATGGCATTGATATTAGATTAAATACTGATTACTTTTCTGATAGAGAAGATTTTGATGATTTGGCCGATAGAATTGTTTTTACAGGTATGATTGATGAATATTTTAATTATCAATTTGGGCGCTTGGAATATAGAAGTTTAAAATTTGAAATGGAAATTTTAGATGTAGAAAATTATCAAGGTAATGCAGTTGTAAATTATACAGATATTGAAACACCTTATACAAGAATTATTGAGCATAAACATTTTGAATTTGGTACACAGCCTAAAACTGTAATAACCAAAGAATACCCTAAAGAATGGCAGCCAGGAGATGAGCCATACTACCCAGTAAATGATGATAAAAATATTGCCTTGTATAAAAAATACAAAGAGTTAGCTGGTCAAAAAGATAATATAATCTTTGGTGGTAGATTAGTAGAATATAAATATTATGATATGCATCATATTATTTATCGTGCATTAGAAACAGTTGAGAAGGAATTTGGTAAATAGTTAGGTAAACAAACTGTTTAAAAATAAAATGCAGTATAGGTAAAGCACGTCAGAGTTTTCCGGAGAACATGATACTGTAAAAGATGGAAAGCGACACCCAAATATTGAGAACGATAAAACCAAGAAATTTGTTAATAAGTCGATCTGTTAGACATTAGTTACTGTAGGGAGGAATAGTTTTAGTAAAAATGGAAAATGCAAAAGAAGATAAAAATATTTTTAAAAGAATTAATGAAAGCTTTAAAATTCAAGTTTTAATATGTGCAGTTTTAAGTGCCATAGTTATTAGTGGATTTTTTGTTGTAAATAGGACAATAGATAAAAATAAGGTTCATGAATATACAATAACAGAAGATATTGATATGATTAATTCAATTGAAGATATCAATATTGCTAATGGTAATATAATACTAGATGGTTATGCATTCTTATTGGGAATGGATTCAACCAATACATCAGTATCTTTGTTGTTGCTTGGTGTTAATAGTGGTAATGAAGTATGGCCAGATATCGAACAGATTAATAGACCAGATGTTAATACATACTTTTTATGTGAATACAATTATAAATATTCTGGTTTTCGTGCATCACTAGAAGATACGGAATTAAAGGATGATGAATGCTATGAAATAATCATTAATATAGATTATTCGGTAGACGGTCTATATAAGGTTAGAAAAACCGTATCATCCAATAGATTTATATTAAACGGAAAACTTTATGTCTATAACCCTAGTCAATTTGATAAACCAGATTTAGAGTTACAATCAGAATTATTACGTAAGGTATTTTCTGATGGTCAACTATGCTTCTATCAGAAAGAGGATGGAATGTATGTATATCAATATGAAGAAAAATTGTATTGGATTGCAAATGGTGATTTCGAGTTTGACAAAAATGGACAAACCATCATTCCATATTATTTATATACTTCACAAATTGATAAATTGCCTGTTGAACGAGTTCAATATAAATTTGATAATTTGGATTTCCATTTTGAGCAATATGAATATAAGGATGAAGTAACAGCCCCATATCGGGTTGCTATTCGAGACATACCGGATGATTATGCTATTACTAATATTACAACTGGACATTATGATTTCGAAACTAAGACATGGTTTTGGAAAGGATCATTTCATTTAGATGATCTCTTTAATGGTAAGAATGATTAAGTAAGAATGATTAAACAAGAAAATGTTATTGTGGCATTTTGGAGGTTATAATGAAAGGAATTATACTAGCAGGTGGTAGTGGGACAAGACTCTACCCATTAACCA
>ENA-UOOI01002666-UOOI01002666.1-fermentation-metagenome-genome-assembly--contig:-NODE-2666-length-14908-cov-7.604861_pt1 | contig 14908 bp, 13 predicted proteins | sample MGYA00245779_ERZ724027 | MGnify/ENA primary metagenome ERZ724027 (study PRJEB28704, sample SAMN03018318) | fermentation metagenome | biome: anthropogenic terrestrial biome; feature: soil; material... | reverse complement strand
TATATTTGAAATTCTCATAAAATCTCTGCCATATTTCACCTTCAATTCTCAATATTTGTTTTATGTTCAGATTGTCATTTCCTAAATACTCGGAAATTTTTTCTCTCAACCAATTAATAGTAGAATATACTTCTTTTTTATCATGTCTGTAGTAATGATAGAGCACTTCACGTATATTATCCGCTATACCTTGTACAAATGCCTTTGCTATATAGTTTCTGTTATTCAAAAAAGCTTCCACCTGTTTTATAGTGACTTTGCCGCTTACCAGGGTTTCTTTAGGATAAAAACTACCGCTGTAGTATCCATAGTAATTAAAAAAGTGAATTACTATCCCGGCTTTCGCAGCAAAATCAAGAAATTTGCTGTTCACCGTGATTTCATTCATACAGTATATTTCCCTTGTGGATTCTATAGGCAGATAAAAATTTCCCTTTTCATTGTGAAATAAAACAGAATTGTCCTTTCTCTTGAGTTCACCCATACTCATCAAATACTTAGTACCGCTGGCCATGAAATTTCACCCTCCTACAATCTATTCTAAATATAACAGTATTCATAATAGGCACACTTCCTGCATCCTTTTATTTTTTTGACTTTAGGAGGCATGTCCTCTTCAAACAATTTTTCCATATTGGAGCTCAGCTCTTTTAGCTTCATTTCATTTTCCTCTGTAAGGCTTACATATATTATCTTTTTATCCTGCTTGTTTTTCTCCTGAAATTCAATTTTTCCATCTCTATGAATTCCCTTGCTTTTCAACAGGCTGAGATAGAACAGCACCTGCCATTTCACCGCTTCTACATCTGCATCGGATTTTTTTATCTCAACAAGATAATCCCTTGTGATCTTATCTATCTTCACATTGTCTATGGATATTTCTGTATTCTTTTTTCCCTCGGATTTTAATTCATGGATTATCTTTCCTATGTGAACATCCTCGCTGTTGTCCTCCATGTTGATTCTGCTGCCGTGAAGCCAGCACTGCCTCTTGCAGTGAAAATAATAATTTATAAGCGTACCGTTTATTCTCATGTTAAATCACTCCATAATTACATAAACAAATTTGCCTCGTCAGGAGTTTGTCCAATAAATATCTCCTGATTGAACCTGCCGTCTTTTATGTATTTTTCACCATATGAAATGTAATATATATCTCCAAGCATATCACTGTATTCCTGCGGCATTTTTTTAACTCTATATATAAAATAATTCAACTTGGAATTTATTTGCGACAACTTAACTTTCTTTTCAGCATAATCCATTTTATTTCCCATTATAAGGGATTTGTACTCTTGCCAGATTTGATCCCCATCAAGTACATTATTTTTTTCATCTTTTATTTTCCTAGATAAAAATATAGTATATTTATTCTGATTATCATCATCTATCAACTGCATATGTTCTTTTATCCCTTTAAAATCAACATTTTTCAAAATTTTAATAAAAGCACCATATCCATTATCATTTAACTCCCTCTTAGCTTTCTCGATTTTAGCTATGACTTTTTCATAATACTTCCCAAAATTTTTCTCTTTCAACAACTCCTGGATCTCCCTGCTAGCCAGCGTAAGTTCTTCCTCTTTTCTCACATCTCTTTTATATATAATTTTGCAATCATCCATTTTAAAGAATTTTACCCTGCCAATATTTAAACATGACCTGTTTATTCTTCCCATAAACTGTTCTTCTGCATCCAAAATAGATATGTTTTTATATCCAAGATCCATATCTATATCAACTCCGGCTTCAATAATCTGGGTTGCTATTATAATTATTTTCTTATCCTTTTCTTTTGCCTTTTCTATGACCCTGTTTCTATCTGCTTTATTATCATCAGAAGTAACTATTGCAACTTCATGTTTACAATTTTGAGAAAATTTTTCATTAGACTTTATATAGTCGAAAAATTTATCTGCCCTCGTCTTGAATATGAATTCAACCAATATTTTGTTATTACTTTTGCTTTCATGCTCTATATCTCTTAAAAGATTTTCAAATTCTTTATCTTCATCCTCTCCCAGGTCAATCATTTCAAATTTTACCCTGTCCTTGAAAAACGGATTTTTAAAATAATGATCTCTGTTCTTTATCAAATACACAAAATTGTCCACATCACTGTCCACAAGTTTATTTAATCGCGGCAGCGTAGCAGACATTATTATGATTTTAATATTCAATATTTCTGAATACACGCTCAAAAAATTTATTATTTCCTTCCATATGGAATTTTTATAACTCTGTATTTCATCTAGAATTATCACTGAATTGCACAAATTCACAAGTGGAAATACCTCTTCCCTGCTTGTGCCAAAAAAGGAGTTAAACAGCTTTACGTGAGTAGTTATGACAAAAGGATAATTTATAAAGATCCTGTCTACGAAAGATTTATTATAATCAACCTTTTTACCGGTATTTAAATTAATTATATTACTGCAGTCCTCATCCACATCTTTTATCTTTATAGGAGTTATGGAGTTTATTACTGCCAATTTTTCCTTTATCATGCTGTCATTATTAAATATCTTCATCAATTCATTTTCTGTCTGCTCCACCAGCGTATTGAAGGGAAAAATATAGAATAATTTATTTATGTTTTTATTTGACTGCAGTATCAATTTAGCAAGATTTACAGAAGTTATAGTCTTGCCTCCACCAGTAGGTGCTTCAAGATAATATATATTTTTATCCTGGTTATCCATATAATTTTTTTCACTCTCAATAGTTATCTCTGATCTGAGCTGGTTTATACTTATATATTTCCCATCCTTCACGGGATTTTTCCTATAAGCCTCTATGCTTTTAAAAGTACTATAACTGCCTACATCCTCACCAAACTTCCTTTTTAAGCCATCATCTATTATTCCAAGATCATTAATCTTCTCACCATTCATAAACTCAGAAGTGGCATAATAATCCGCTGCTGTAAGGAGGGAAAACAGTAATTTTGAATAGATGTATATAACAAAATCAAGTCTATCATCTGATAATAAGCAGTCCTTCATGTATTTACTGCAATTCTCAAAAGAATTTTGAATTACTTTTTGATCCAATGTATCCATATTTAAATTGGGATAATAGATCTCTTTTTTATGGCTTCTTGAAAACGCCTTTAGCTTTTCTTTATACTCCCCCATGCTGTCCAAAAATCCATGATGTTTTGATATTATGTAGGAATTTAAATACATAAAATATTTCAGATAAAATTTATCATGCCTTTTACATATGTTTTCTATTTTCCCATAGAAATAGCTTACATATATATAGGCTCCAAGAAGAGAATGATTTTTTTCAACAGCTGTATTGTTCTTATACTCTTCATTCAACATTACATTATATTGAAATGCTGGATTTATCTTTCCCATATCATGCATATATATGGTATTCGCAAACATCTCTTTCCACAAATGAATTGTGTCTTCACCTCTATTTTTCAATATACTCCGCTCAAAATTATAAAATACATTATCCAAGTTCTTCTCAGAACATATAAGTTTAAAATAATCATAGGTTGATTTCACATGCCTCATAAATTTTTCTTTGTTGTCTTTATCATTTCTGTCCCTGTGTGCATAAATTTTATCCACATTGTGTATAAAATTTTTAGCACTAAAAAGTTTTACATTATCAAAATACACCACACTCACCCTTTACAAATCTTAAAAAAAATATAGATTTTTATTCATTTCCTCATCTCTGTATATGTGTATGCCGCCGTTAACTGACTCTATATACATATTCGTCTGCGTAAAATCTGAAAACTCATATTGATTTAAGTCCCTGTCAAGAGCTACCGGCAGATATTCAGTGTATTTCCAGGCCGTATCCCCTTTTTCATCCTGATATTTGTCTATTTCAAAATATTTTGTTTCAAAAACGCTGTCTATTTTATCCACATCGTTTATTTTTTCAGCTTCAAGTTCACTAACCTCTGTAATATCCGCAAAATGATCATTTGTACCAAGATAAGGTATAAATTTGGCCTTATTATTTTTTATCATATACGAAAACTTCTCTGTATCATTATCTATTTTTACATAAATGAGCCACTCTGGTTCCTGCAGCCACTGTTCTTTTACTATGAGATTTCCTCCACTCTCCTTACTTGCATATCCAACAGAATTATTGAAGGTCTGGACTTTTTTTGTTATATAACCATGTTCATTGAGAGGCACTATTGAAACCTTAGAGTTTCTGAGCTTTTCATAGAATTCAGGATAAACATTATTCTTAAAATCCTGGCTCTGCGCATTATAGCCTCCAAGTCCAAGCACACTTCCAATGATGCCAAGAAGAGCTATCTTGTGTATATTGCCATATGTAAAATAATAGTAAGTATTCACATCCGGCTTTTTAAAAAATGCGGTTTTCCCGGAAAGCTTGAACCTAACTACCTTCATTGTCTAAACCTCTTTTCTTGTAAAGATATTGAATTTTTTAGCTCCTTCCGGCACATTGTTTAATCTCAACTTGTAGTCATTATAATAAACCTCTATGTTTTTAATGTCTTCCTTGATTCCCTGTAAAATTCCATTTAGTTCTGCTGCAAAAGTAATTGAATTCTCACCATTTTCATCTTTATCAAAATTCATAAATTGAGTCAAATTGGGAAGATAAGTTTCTTCATCTGTTTCTATAAATAACGAAAATTCATTTTCACATCCCGCTTTTGCATTGGTATTAAGCGCTGTAGCGCCTATAAGAGCACCCTCTTTAAATTTTCTGTAATCATCTTCCGTATATCCATCCGTCACTCCCATATTCACATAATCTTTATAAGAGATCGGGTTTATATAAAAAGGATACAGATAATGGGCCTCATCACTTACAATCTTTGTACCCAGGGTACTTTGATTTGCCTCTTTTGCTTCTTCATTATCCTTTACTTTTCTATCGCTCCTGAAGGGGGATAATATCTGCTGTTCCTCTGTGCTGGAACCTCCGTACACATTAAATCCCTGACCTATCTGTACAGCTCCTGTAAGTGATATATTATTCCCTTCCTCTGCAAATGTAGCTCCAAAAGACTTTACATCTAAAGCTGAAAAAAGATTCTTTAATATAACTGTACTTTCATCTTTTTTTGTAAGAGTGGTATTAAATACCTGATTATACCTCTCTTCAAGGGATCTTGGCCTTATCTTATCCTTGTCCGTCTTAAACGATTTTATGTAGAGTATTTTTTCTCCGTTATCTTCCCAGTACTTCTTTATACTGTATTTAAGTGCCTTGTCACTTCCAAATATAGATCCGTCGCCTATTGTTTTGGGATAGCCGCCAAAATCAGCATTCCAATTTGCCATAATGGACTTGATACCAATAACACCATACACTCTGTTCATTTAATCTTCCTCCTTGCTCGTATCATTATGTTTTTTATTATTATCCTCGGATTTTTTATATATCAGATTAGGGCATAAAAATCCAGCTATTATAAGATCTTTGTCAATTTCACCTTCAGGTTCATAGGATAGCACCATATAGTACATATTGTTGAATCTAAAGGATGATTGTATTGCATAGTCATACTTTATAAAAAGTGCCCTAAGCTTATCCCTTACGACTTTAACATCTCTGGCATTGATTATAGTATTTATAAAAGAATAATTTTTACTTGAAGATTTGTTTAAGCTATAGAAATAATTCAAAAGCTGCCCTATACAAAAATGATATTCTCTATCGTTCTCAATTTCCACTTCATATTTTTTGTCCTCTTTTATATTTATTTTTCTATCTACATTCTTTCGAACATTTTCAACTACTGCTCCCATTTTCTCTCCCCCTTTTCCATCATTAAAATAGCCAAGTACTGCATGTCTTAAATTAAATTGATTTATTGCCCTGTTTACATTTCCCTTATTTATGGAATTACATAAAAGATATAGTGTCATTCTATTCCAGAATTTACTTACTAAAAGATCCTCTCCTTTATAAAACCAGGTATAAAACCCATACCTATACCTTAAAAGACATTCTTTAACCTTTGCATCATTTAAATTTATGTCTTTTGCATCTGTGAAAAAATTGTTCTCCAGGTACTTGTTAAAAAATATTTCACTTACTTCTCTTTTTAGTTCACCTATATCAGTCAAAATGCTCAGAGACAGTTCAAAATTTTTGCCGATTCCTCTATCTATTATAGGGAAAACCTCTATATCTCTTTTCAATTTATATCTGTATTCAGTTATTGAATCATAGTCTGCAATTTCCACTTCCTTTCCCTTGTTTATTCTCAAGAAATATCCTCTAAAATCAGTCTTCCTATTATCTTTATAATTTACAGCCTCTATATCTTCACCGACATATATATAGTTTTTTCTTTCCGCAGAATAGTTCAACAGACTATCAAATAACTTTTTTTCCATTGAAACAGTACTGGAATCTATGAGTACCGGCAATCTGCTCTTTCTAGTTTTATTATCAAGATAAGGTTTTTTTGAATTCAATCCCATGTTAAAATCCGGCAGCCCGTAAACTTTATCTCCAATTTTAATATTATATTTTGTGCTGTTATAAATATTGGGTATTATGTATCGCTGGCTTTCTCTCTCATAGTTTTTCTGATCAGTACTATAGAATAATTTAAGATAGGTTTTATTTAAATTTAAGCGATCTGCTATTTTATATATGTTTTGTTTTATCCAGTTTCTAATTTTATCTATGAATTCCCCATCTGGCTTTCCATTTTCATTTTCAAATTTTAAATATAATTCCAAACTTTTAGTTTTGCTTTTATATTTAATCTCAGGATTTTTTAGAATATCATAGTATCTATCTATTACCTTCTCATTCAATTTTCCCCTAGTTGAATTTAAATTTTCTTTTTTTACATAAAAAGCATACATATTATTGCTGTGTACTATCTTACCAGGATCAATAGGCTTGTTCATTGAAATAAGTCCGCTTACACAGTCCATCTTTGCAAATTTTCTATACCTATCCTGAAATCTATCTGTCTTTTTGTCCACATTGAATATGTCTATATCTTCTCCCTGATCTTCTAGCGTAAATTTCACATAATCTCCTGGTGATAAAATATAGTTGTCTACAATCAGGGCATCACCGCTTTTTTGATATTCTCTACTAAATATATTGCAGATTTCATTTATCAAACATAATCACCTCCAAAATTATCTAACATACTGGAAATTCATGAATCCACATCCTCTCGGACACATATCAGCTAGGCCTGTTCCAAGAAGCATGTAAGCAATATTTTGAGCATGGTTATTTGTTTCAACACTTAGAGTTACCTTATCCCCAAGAATTCTCTTACACTTGAAATCAACTGCTATAGGTTTTTTATTATCTATTTTCATATAGTTGAACAGCTTCAAATTTTTGTCCAAACACTCTCCCGTTAAAACCTCATATTTTTTTATACTGGTTGTTCTTATGTATTCAAAAAATTCATCTTCAGTATATCCATTTCTCCAATATATAATCTTTTCACTGCCTGGCATTTTCACCACCAAGGGAGTTATACTATAAATTCTATCTATAGGTCTTTTATATATATTTTTACTCTGACATGTAAGTACTTTTACTTTCGATGTATACTCATTTGCTAAAAATTTTAAAAAATGATCTCTTAATTTAAAGCCTATACATCTCAATTGAAAATTATATATGCATCCTTTTTCATATATTTTAGTTTTCATATTCAACGGATACAGGCTGTTAAAACAATAGTTTTTCATTTTATTCTCTTCATGAAAATTTGTCAAATTTTTATTTTTATAAAAAGATTTGTCGATCAATTTACTCAGATCTTCCAAAGCTTCTTCTACTGTAATATCCTGTAGAATATATGTTTTAACATTTATCTCATGTACTTCCATAATTAGCCTCCATTTATTCGTATTTTACATAACTAGGGGTAATTAACTTATACGATACTTTATTCGATTTTTTTTGTTAAAAATCCTGCACAAAATATAGCTTTTAATAAAACTTATTTAAGTGAAGATATGAAATAATGATCAATAAACATGTTACATCACTTAAATCCGGACCATAAATAAATACTTGGAAGTATACACTAAAATTTCGACAGAACCATAGATGCCCATACAAAGAATTTGAGAAAAAAATAGAGCTTAACAGCAGAGATCCAAAATACATACTCACCGTAGTGAAGATAGGCTATAAATTCAGTATAAGACATATAAATGGATCTGCTGCAAGTATAAATTTAAATCTTGGTTCAAAAACAGAAGTTAAAGTTCCGGAATAGCCTCATCCAGCCATTTGATAGATTTGAGGTAGGAAACGGCCAAATCTTCCTTGTCAATATCAAAACAGGATGCCATCATTATACTTTTTTCCCATTCTCCCTTTTGGTATGCAATAACTATATCAAGTATTTTACTGTAATAATTTTTCTCTTTGCCTACCAGTGCACATTTTACTTCCTGCGGAATCACCAGTTCATCTAATATTTCATAGAGAGGTTTTTGTAAAATCACATCCATAAGAGACATAATTCCCGTCAGATATGCATTCATGGGATATTGAGAGCCTTTTTTATTTCTTTCAACCAACAGTTCTGAAAATTCTGCCCTAAATAAAGATTCTATCATAACTACCTGCGGCCTGTCATCACATATGGGTTTCATACATATAAAGTATATCCACTTTTTTACTTCTCTCTCACCCAGCAGCGTCACAGTCTGCCTTATAGAAGTAATTTTATTCTTGAAAAAATATTTTGCAGAATTTATCAATTTCAACATCTCATAAGACAGCGAGACATCCTTTTTTATTAAATTTTCAACATTTTCCACGGAAAATTCACTGGAATTCAATTCCTTTATCAAATTTAAATATATTACTTTATTCACAGGTATTTTTTTACCTTTAATTATCTGGGGTTTGCTAAAATAATAACCTTGAAAATAAGAATATCCCAGAGATACAGCTTCATCAAAATCCTTCAGGGTTTCAACTTTTTCAGCTATAAATTTTAAATTTGGATTTATACTCTTTGCTTTATCTATCACATTTTTTCTTTCTTCTCCCTTTGTTGCAAGGAAATCAATTTTTATACTATCTACAAATTTGAGGAGTTCAACATATGTATTATTGAACACGAAATCATCCAGTACAACCATAAATCCGTTTTTCTTCAAAAATTTACATGAATTTATGACTTTCTCGGTGGGACTTATCCCTTCCAAAATTTCGATTACCACATTTTTAGGAGAAACGACAGAATACAGATCCGACTCCAAAATATTTTCAGTGAAGTTGATAAAAGCTTTCTTATTTCCAACAATCCTGTCTACCCCCATGTTGACTAAAATATTCTGCATAACCCTGATAGTAGCTTTATCCCCATCTTCATAATTCATCTCATATTTATTACTATCACCGCTGTTTCTAAATAAGATTTCATATCCAAAAACTCTTCCTGATTTGTCAATAATTGGCTGTCTCGCTAAAAAAATATCCATATTAATCCCCTTTCCCAATTAAAATATACAATAATCCATAATTGAGATCATATCCCTTTTTGCTTATATTTTGCCGCTTTTTAACCTAAAATGCAGTTATTATAAAATCATTATATTATCGAATTTTCTTTGGAAAAATGAACAAATTCCCCGACATTTAGAAAATTTAATCTAAATACCGGAGAAAATTGAAATTATTTCTATTCTAAATGTTTCATAACGGCTGATATACTTCTTTCAAGCTCCTGCACAGACTTGATAAGTGCATCAAGCTTTGCACCAAAGCTAAAAAGCAGGTATATACTAACTGCTGCGGGAAACCCTAAGGTACCGATTAAATTAACCAGTTGGTCATACATATATATCACCTTCCCTTTGCCATTACAATCAATATATATGCAGGACAGTCTATTTTTCACCATACATTAATAAGATTTTTTATATTTTTATGTTAAAATTAAATAGTTGATTATAAAGGAGGACAAAACTTATGGATAAAAATTTTCTAAAACTTGCAATAATATTGGGAATCCTGGCCGGACTGGGACCTCTCGTGACCGATTTATATATTCCGTCTCTCCCAACTGTCTCAAATTTTTTCAATGCCTCCACTTCAACTACTCAGTTAAGCTTAACAACAAGTTTACTGGGTCTAGCTATTGGACAAATTATCATCGGGCCCATAAGTGACAAAACGGGAAGAAGAAAACCCCTTATTCTATCACTGATTATTTTTACACTTTCTTCTCTGCTGTGCCCCCTGACCTCATCGATTTACATTTTCATTCTTATGAGATTTCTGCAGGGACTTGCGGGAGCCGGCGGTATTGTCATTTCAAGGGCCATGGCAAGGGACATTTACTCCGGAAAACTTTTAGTACAATTTTTTTCGATGCTAATGCTGGTAAATGGAATTGCCCCAATAATCTCACCTGTACTGGGAGCCCAGCTCCTGAGATTCGTGAACTGGAAAGGCATATTTTACATTCTCACATTTTTAGGAATTCTACTGTGTATAACAGTATGGATAGGTACAAGAGAAAGCTTGCCATTAAACAAGCGCATAAACGGGAATCTAAAAAATAGTTTTGTAAGCTTGATCTATCTTTTCAGAGATAAAATTTTTATAGGGTACACCTTCATTCAGGGTTTTATTCTGGCAGGAATGTTCGGATACATATCGGCCTCACCTTTTGTCATTCAGGATATATATGGTTTGTCCGCCCAGCAGTTCAGTCTATGCTTCGCCATAAATGGATTGGGTATTGTCCTTACAACACAGATTTCAGGACACCTGGCAAAGAAATTCGCCATAAATAAAATATTAGGGGTTGGATTACTCATTTCATTTTTGGGGAGTTTAATACTATTTGCCATGACAGTTATAAATGGCCCGCTGATTTCAATACTGATTCCACTTTTTATCGTCATATCCTCTGTCGGTACCATAACAACAACTACAGGATCCCTGGCAATGGATCCCAAAGGCGACAATGCAGGCAGTGCATCTTCTTTACTGGGATTTGTTCCCTTTGCATTAGGTGCTCTAGCTTCCCCGCTTGTAGGAATAGCCGGCGAAAAAACATCTGTCCCCATGGGAATAGTGATTCTATTTTGCAATGCGGCGGCAGCCTTGATTTTTATCTTCACTATTTGTAAATATAAAAAACAATTGGATATTTAAGCCTTTCAGAATATTTCATTTATGGAGTATAATTAAAAAAGATACAAATTAAGGGGGTTATTAAAATGTCAAATGATAATAAAAACGAAGATGAAAGATCAGGCTTTAAAAGAGAACTTGGTTTTCCATCAGCTATAGCAATGGTTGTAGGAAGCATGATTGCATCAGGTATTTTTATGGCACCTCAAAATTTAGCTGCAAGTACAAATCCCAAGACTGCAATCATAGCTTGGGCAATTACAGGAACTGGTTCTATTTTCATTGCAATCACTTTTGCAAATATGGTGGCAAAGATTCCCAGAACCGGTGGTCCGGTGGTATATACAAGAGTTGCATTTGGAGAATTTCCATCATTTTTGGTGGGGTGGGCTTATTGGATAGGTGCATGGACATCTTTAGGGGCATTGATAAACGGATGTATAAGGTACCTTGGAAACATAATTCCTGTGATCAGTGGAAATGGAGCAGTTGCTTTCGCTGCAGCATCTATTATACTGTGGGCGATAATTTATTTTAACATAAGAGGTATTAAGCAAGCTGGAAGTGTTGTTGTATTCACTACCATATGCAAGTTGATTCCCCTGGTGGTTTTTTTGATAATTGGATTATTTCATTTTCACCCGGAATACTTTAATACTGTATCCAGCCAAAAAGTATCAGGCATTAATACTTTATCTGCGGCTATTGGAGTCACATTGTGGTCTTTCATGGGTCTGGAAATGGGAGTTTTCCCTGCAGAGGAAACTAAAAATGCACCTGTATTCATTAAAAAGGCCACAATCTTCGGAACAATCTTTGTAGCAATTATCTACATACTGGTTAGCGCTGTCTCATTTGGTATTATGCCTCAAAATAGGCTTGCGGATTCAAAAGCACCAATAGCCGAGATGCTGAATTTAATGACCGGCGGCAGGTGGGGAGGTATATTTATTTCCATCGGAGTTGTCATATCAACATTGGGGGCGGCAACAGGATGTGCCATAGTTACGGCAAGATGTTCCTATGCCTGTGCAGCCAACAAAACATTCCCGGCCGTTTTTAAAAAAATGAACTTGAAATATGGGACGCCAGAAATGTCATTGATCATTGTAGGTATATTAACCAATCTTCTGTTGATCTTAAATTATGTAAAAGGATTAAATGCAGCATATCAATTTATAATGCTCCTGTCTACGATGTCCACTCTGCCGGCCTATATTACAACTGCCGGTGCCGAGATGCTGACTTGCAAAAAATATAGTAAAAATCTAAATATCGGCAATTTTATCGGAAAATCAATTGTCCCTCTTGTAGCTTTCGCCTACAGCTGCTATGCTGTCTACGGCTGCGGTCAGGAAGCCGTATTGTGGGGATTCATACTGATGCTTCTGGGTATACCGTTTTACCTGTATGTTAAAATCGACGAGCGAAATAAAACGGGAATTGACTGTGTCGACAGAGATTTCTTAAACAAATAATCATTTTTAGGGGATGGTAATTTATGAATTCTGAAATTATTAAGGAGAAAATTAAAAACCTTAAAGGTAAAGTTGGATTTTGCTACAAAGATCTGGAAAGCGGATATAGTTTTGGTGTAAACGAAGATGATCCCTTCATTGCTGCAAGTATAATTAAAATACCTGTTTTAATTGAAGCATACAGAAAATTTAAAGAAGAAGACTTATCAAAGAACGAACTTGTCGAGATCAGGGAATCAGACAGAGTTCCATCCTGTGGAGCTGCTGCCTATATACATCCTGGAGCAAAACTTACACTGAAGGATCTCTGCATATTGATGATCATTCTAAGTGACAACATGGCTGCAAACATCTTGATAAATAAATTAAAAATGGACGACATCAACAGTACAATGAAAAAACTCAGCCTGAAAAAAACAAGAGTAAACAGAATCTTATTTGATTCAGATGCCCAGAAATCCGGAAAAGAAAACTACTTTGCACCTGGTGAAATTCTCAGATTATTTGAAATGATGTGGAATGGAAGTTTGATCTCCCCTGATGACAGCAGAGACATGCTCGAGATATTCAAACTCCAGCAGATCAACTACAAGATGCCCTATCTGCTGCCAGAAGACATATGTATCGCACATAAAACAGGCGATGATGACGGGATCACACATGATGCAGGGATTGTATACGCCAAAAGGCCGTTCATATTGTGCTTTGCTTCCAATGAAACTGATGTTAATGAAACAGACGAATTTATCAGGCAAACTACCGAGGAAATATTCAGGCAGCAGTCTTAAATAAAAGCAAAAGAATCAAATGGGAGTGATATGATGATAAAAAAAGTAAATGGTAAAAAGCTGAAGATTATAGATGGGCTGGTTGAAATTACAAAAATAGATCCTACTTTGGCAGTTGACTTAAAATATGCAAAAAAGGATAATTTCTTAAAGAAAAGTGTCTACCCGGTTAAGAAAGCTGTTCTTCAGCTTGAAGTTGCAAAAAAGCTTGCAGAAGCAAACAGCGAATTCCATAAATATGGACTTACCATAAAAGTATGGGACGCATATAGACCACTTTCAGTTCAGAAGATGATGTGGAAAATTATGCCCGATGATGACTTTGTTGCAAACCCCTCTCACGGTTCCGTACACAACAGGGGTGCTGCCGTGGATATAACCCTCATAGACAAAAATGGAATAAATGTAGAAATGCCAAGTGATTTTGATGATTTTACAGAAAAAGCCTTTATCGACTACAGCGGTGCTTCTGCCCAAGCCATCAAAAATAGGGAATTTCTTGCAGGAATTATGATGAAACACGGATTTACACGCCTCAAAAGTGAATGGTGGCACTTCTATGGCCCAAATGCTTACAACTATCCCATCAGTAATGTGAAATTAGAAGAATTTTCATAAATCAAAACATCTCACTCTGTCAGCCTAATAACATAATGCGATCCTCTGAGGCCCCACGCAATTAAATACGGTGGGTTTCCAGAGGTATTTTAACTTTTTGTATATATTTATATTGTATTATGAATGCCGCAAGTTTAGCATGTATATTTCTACTCCTGATTGTAAATTATTTGAATCTTGGATTTACGACATTACACCCAAGGTAGGACAAAGTATTATAGCTAGTCAGCGATGTTCAGTTTTTGTTTTACTGCCTCCTGCAGAAGCTGAGAAAAGTTCAGATCGCTTTCTTCTCCCCGGTCCTTCAGCCATTGCGGCACGGTCACAGTAATGTTGGCAGTTTTATTGCTTATTTGTGTCCTTACCAACTTCATATCTGCTATGATAGGCACAACAAAGTCACCTCCAGCAACTTTAATTTTTTCTGGCGGAGTAGGTTGGGGAATATCGTCACTATCTTCTTCTATACAATACATATGGAGTTCTAGTGCATCCTTTGCCATTGCAAGAGCCTCGCTCAAATCATCTCCCTCGGTTATACAACTCGGCAAATCCGGGAAATATATTGAATATCCACCTTTCTCACACGGCTCAAATACTGCATAATACATATATCTATCCATAGTTTACCTCTTTTCTAAATATTTAAAAAGCAGCTTCAATTCTTTACTAGGTATTTTAAAACATGGGAACTGCAAAATGATAGCTGGAATGTTTATCTGGTTTCAATTCCTAATTAGGTATTCTAAAACGGGAGTTCCGAAGCAATTTGGACATCTTTTACCACTGTTTCAATTCCTCATTAGGTATTCTAAAACTAATTTGCATTCTGAATTTTCTTCCACAAATTTCTGTTTCAATTCCTCATTAGGTATTCTAAAACGTATGTAACTCAGATGTACTGGC
>ENA-UOOI01002664-UOOI01002664.1-fermentation-metagenome-genome-assembly--contig:-NODE-2664-length-14922-cov-10.194188_pt1 | contig 14922 bp, 18 predicted proteins | sample MGYA00245779_ERZ724027 | MGnify/ENA primary metagenome ERZ724027 (study PRJEB28704, sample SAMN03018318) | fermentation metagenome | biome: anthropogenic terrestrial biome; feature: soil... | reverse complement strand
AAATTTTATATCTACTACAGGTCCTATAACCTGAATAACTTTGCCTATATTTGGCATCAACGTCCCTCCTCACTTCTTACTTCAGAGCTTCTGCTCCTCCAATTATTTCAGTTATCTCCTGCGTTATGGCACTCTGCCTTGCCCTATTGTATTTAAGATTCAAATCACTGAGCAGTTCATTTGCATTTTTGGTAGCTCCATCCATTGCTGTCATTCTGGAAGCCTGTTCACTGACTTTTGAATTTATCATACAATTGAGTATTTTCTGTTTCAAGTGTGAGACCACCATATCACCTATCATTTCACTTGCAGCTGGTTCAAACTTTATAAGAAAATTTCTTTTTTCACTTTTTTTACTTTCAAGCGGGAGTAATTTTTCAACAACTACATTTTGCCTGACTGTAGAAATAAATCTAGTATATACTATATTGACTTCTCCAACTTTACCCTCCCTATAAAGTTCCAATGCCTTGTAAACTATAGTACTTGCCTCTTTTATCGTAGGAACATCGGGAATATCCACATATTCCGCCTGCGTATTATAACCAAGCCTTTTAAAATACATTCTGCCCTTTTGCCCTACGGCCACTAAAATGGATTTGTCCTTCTCTTTTGACATAATGGAGTCTGTTTTATTTACAACGTTCATATTGAATCCTCCACATAGCCCCGTATCTGAATTCAAAGCTACGTAGAGCTTATTATCGGAGTTATTGCCATCTATATAAATATTATTTCCCTCAGTCTCCAGGACAAGTTCATTTATAATGGAACCAAAAAGTTCAGAATATTTGTTATTTGCCTCAAGTTTTCTTCTAACCTTTCTAAGTTTAGAGGTGGCAATAAGCCCCATGGCTTTTGTTATCTTTTGGGTACTAGTTATCGATTTAATTCTTCTCTTGATTTTAACAAGTCCTGCCCCTGCCATATTTCACCTCCCGCAGAGCAAGTATTTCTACTCTGCTAAAAATATTTTTTTAAATTCTTCTATAGCCTTGCCAAGTTTATCACTCAGTTCATCTGATAAAATTTTCTTCTCTCGAATTTCATTCCCTATTTCACCGTGATGGGTATTCATATAGTCGAGAAATTCTTCTTCAAATTGGGAGATTTTTTCTACAGGCACATCCATTAGATAATCTCTAGAAACAGCAAATAATACCATTACCTGGTTTTCAACAGGCATAGGATGATACTGAGGCTGTTTCAATACTTCAGTTAATCTTTTTCCCTTTTCAAGCCTTCTCTTTGATTCCTTATCCAGATCAGATCCAAATTGGGCAAAGGAAGCTAGTTCTCTGTACTGTGCCAGATCTATCCTCAAAGTTCCAGCAACTTGTTTCATTGCCTTAATCTGTGCATTTCCTCCAACTCTGGATACCGATATCCCTGCATTTATTGCAGGTCTCTGTCCTGAATAGAAAAGCTCTGTTTCAAGGAATATCTGACCGTCTGTTATTGAAATGACATTTGTCGGTATATATGCAGTGACATCACCAGCCATGGTTTCTATTATGGGAAGTGCAGTTAAAGATCCCCCTCCCAGTTTATCCGAAAGTTTTGCTGCCCTTTCCAAAAGCCGTGAATGCAAATAGAATACATCTCCTGGATAAGCTTCTCTTCCAGGCGGCCTTCGAAGAAGCAGTGACATTTCTCTATAGGCAACAGCATGTTTAGATAAATCATCATAGATTATGAGTACATCTTTTCCCTTATTCATAAAATATTCACCCATAGAACATCCTGCATAAGGGGCTATATATTGAAGTGGTGCCGATTCCGATGCAGATGCAGATACAACTATTGTATAATCCATGGCTCCTGTTTCCACCAAATCATTTACTATATGTGCCACAGTGGATTGTTTCTGTCCAATGGCCACATAAATGCATATTACATCTTTTCCCTTCTGATTTATTATGGTATCCATAGCAATAGCAGTCTTTCCTGTCTGTCTATCTCCTATTATTAATTCTCTCTGCCCTTTTCCAATTGGAATTATAGAATCTATTGCCTTTATTCCAGTTTGAAGAGGTTCTTTGACGGACTGTCTTGTTATGACACCCGGTGCAACCAATTCCACAGGCCTTGTTTCTTTTGCCTTAATAGGTCCTTTACCATCTATGGGCTGGCCAAGAGAATTTACCACTCTTCCCATAAGAGCTTCACCTACAGGTACTTCCACAACTTTACCGGTCCTTTTAACTGTATCCCCTTCTTTTATTCCCTCTTCGGAACCTAAAAGAACACAGCCTACATTGTCCTGTTCAAGGTTTAAAGCCATACCATAAACATCATGTGGAAACTCTAAAAGTTCTCCAGCCATACATTGATTAAGACCATAAACTCTAGCAATACCATCTCCAATTTGAATTATAGTACCTGAATCAACAGTCTCTATTTTTTTCTCATATTTTTGTATTTCATCCTTTATGATTGAAGTTATTTCTTCAGGTTTTACATTCATAGGCTCACCTCTGTTCTCCTTTAAGCATAATTTTTTTCATTTCGGAAAGTTTTGATCTTATGGTTCCGTCAATTACTTCATTGTTTACATCTATGTAAACTCCACCTATAATGTTGGGATCAATTTCATCTTCAATCAAAACTTTTTTGTTGAATTTCTTTTCCAGTTTCTGCTTCAAATTCTTTTTTTCACTTTCCTGCAGCGGAATAACTGTCTTTACTTTTGCTACAACAGTATTGTGTTTCTCAAGATAAATATCCTTCATTTCCTTAAATTTTTCATTCAACTGATCAATTCTTCCCTTTTCTATAAGAACCAATAAAAATGAAAAAATGTCTTCATTTATCTTACCTTTAAATATTTCTGTAAACATCTTTTTTTTATCTGCGGTGCTGATTTCTGGATATTCCATAATTTTCAGAAACTCAGTATCCTTGTTTATGGCATTTACAACTTGTTCCAACTCATCTAGGTATTCTTTTACTTTTCCCTTTCCCTCTGCTATCTCGTAAAGTGCAAGGGCATACCTTCTGTTCAAATACTCATACATGATCAGATACCTACCTTAGTTATAAAATCCTCAATAAGTTTCCTATGCTGTTTTTCGTCAATAGAACCTTCTAAAGCTTTTGAAGAAACTAACATAGCCAGATCAACTACTTGATTTTTTATATCATCCTGTGCTTTTTCCCTTTCTCTCTCGGCTTCAGTCTTTGCTCTTTTCAGTATAAGTTGTGCCTCATTTTGCGCATCTTTTACAATATTTGAGGAAACTTTATCAGCTTTTACTTTGTATTCCTCTACTATACTTTTACCTGTTTCTCTTGTATTACTTAACTGTTTTTCACTTTTCTCTTTCAAACTTTGAGCTTTTTTCATATTTTCTTCTGCACTGCTTATCTTACCTACAATTTCATTCTGTCTATTATCTATAGTTCTATTTACCCTGTCAAATAAAAAATGTTTTAAGATAAGAACAAGCAAACCAAAATTTATAATGGTAGCTATAATTCTAAATAAATTAAACTCCATATTATCCATACTACTCTATAAAAGCCTCCCTTCAGGCATCTAATAATAACAAGTATGATATTTACATCTTAAATACCAATAGAAGGGCAACCAAGAGTGCATAAATTGAAGTTGCCTCTGAAAATGCTGCACCAACAACCATAGTACCTATTATCTTCCCGCTTGCTTCCGGCTGCCTTGAAACTCCCTCAACAGCTTTTCCTGCTGCACTACCAGTTCCAATTCCTCCGCCAAGACATCCTATTGCAGCAAGACCTGCTCCAATTGCTGTCATTGCTGATACAAATGATTTTCCATCAATATTAACCATGTTTTTTCCTCCTTGAATTTATTAATTAATTTAATTTTCTTATATCTAAAAATATTATATAAGATTAATCCACTGCTCCTTCTGCTACAATTCTGATATTGACCATTGTCAGCATCATAAAAATAATCATTTGAATTGTTCCATCAAAGGCATCAAAGTACGCATGAAATGGAATAGGTATTACAAGCTGACCTAAACCAAAAGCCACATTCCCTAACTTATTATAAATCAAATCCACAATAACGACAGATGCTGTCATATTACCAAACAGTCTTAAAGTTAAAGACACAGGTAACATAATTCTTTCCAACAAATTTAAAGGCAGCATCGGGACAAAAGGTGAAAAATAAGCTAGGAAATAATGTCCCACTCCTATTTTCTGTATAGCATTAGCCTGAACAATTACAAAAGTTATCAAAGCAAATGCGGACACTACACTGATATCCAGCGTAGGCGGCTTAAAGCCAATTAATCCCAACAAATTCATAGTTAAAAGAAAAATTGCCAGTGTCCCTATGTAAGGCACAAAATTTTTATAAGACTTTCCCATATTTTCTTTTACCAGGGAATTAAAAGTCTGTACTAACATTTCCACTACTGTCTGTTTTTTATCCGGAACTTTTTTCAAATCTTTAGTAGCCCAGATTGCCAGCACAGTTAATACAGCTATTATTATCCACTGATAAAATATACTGGATGTAATATCAAACTTATATCCAAATAATCGTATAGAAAAAACCATAGGCAATAACTCTTCCAAATTATCACTCCCTTTCTATAAAATATAGCTTTAAGGATATTTCCTATTCATTTTTTAGATCTAATCCGTATAAAATTAAAGAGATAAAATGCAGGCTGTAGCCTACCAAGTAAGCAAACATACCGCTTTTATTATATCTAAAAAGTATTAATGCAATAACACATACTAACAATACCCTAAATATAAAGCACAGCAGAGAAATCGACCTGTAGGAATCCTTAAATTTAAAAAGTGCAATTTCTGTAGACACTGCATTTATAACAATATTTACATATGCAATCCCAAATCCAAGAAAAACAAATATTAAATAGCTCCTGAATTTGAAATTAATTCCTATCACAGTGAATATAAGAAGTATAATTATGTCTAAAAAAGCGATCTTTTTTAACATATGTATAACATCTTTGCTCATTTTCTTTCCTCCAACTTAGCTTGGTAACTATTATACATCTCATATAAAGATAAATAAAATCCCACATTCTATGCATTTACATTATATTTCGTCATTTATTGCAATTTTTAAAGAGTTGCCGCTTATTTTAAAATGAAATAAACATATATTTATAGAAATCATAAAGTAATTATACCATAAATTTTTTCAATAAACTAATAATTTTACAATAGAACATCAATTAAGAAAAGTCTTTATCAATAATAAAAGCTGCAGCACTTTTCAAAATTTAAATATTTTGAAAAGTGTTACAGCTTTTATACTAAGTGCAGTATAAACTGAAATATCACAGACTACATTTCCACTATCATAGCAGTACCCATTCCACCGCCTATACACAATGTTGCAAGACCTTTTTTACAATTTCTCTTCTTCATTTCATAAAGCAGTGTAACAAGTATTCTTGCACCGGAACATCCAACTGGGTGTCCAAGGGCTATTGCTCCGCCATTTACATTGACTTTGCTCATATCAAGCTCTAAATCTTTAGCTACAGCTACGCTTTGAGCTGCAAATGCCTCATTTAATTCTATTAAATCCATATCCTCTACTTTTAAATTAGCTTTTTTCATTGCCACTTTAGTCGCATAGAATGGACCATAACCCATTATTTTAGGATCCAGGCCCCTGGTACCATAGGAAACGACTCTAGCAAGTGGTTTTATTCCCAATTCTTTTGCTTTATCCGCACTCATTACTACCAATGCTGCCGCTGCATCATTTATTCCAGAAGCATTTCCTGCCGTAACAGTTCCGTCCTTTTTAAATGCCGGTCTTAGCTTGGACAAAATTTCAGCTGTAGTTCCAAATCTAGGGAATTCATCTGTATCAAAGATTATTTCTCCCTTTTTCCTGTCCTTTATAGTAACTGGAACTATTTCGTCTTTAAATCTTCCGCTTTTTATAGCCTTTTCAGCTTTTTGCTGTGACGATGCTGAAAACTCATCCTGCATTTCTCTGGTTATATGCCATTTTTCAGCTACATTTTCTGCAGTAATTCCCATATGATAATTATTGAAGGCATCAAACAATCCATCTCGAAGCATGGAATCCACTACTTTTTTGTCTCCCATTCTAGCTCCCCACCTGCTGTTTTCAAGTAAATATGGAGCAGCAGACATATTTTCCATTCCTCCGGCAACAACTATGTCATCGTCTCCAACTTTTATAAGTTGGGTTGCCAAACTAACTGCCCTAAGTCCCGAACCACAGAGCTTATTAATGGTAAATGCCGGAATTTCTACAGGAATACCTGCATATACGGCAGCTTGTCTTGCAGGATCCTGACCGAGACCTGCCTGTAATACATTTCCCATTATAACTTCATTTACAAGTTCTGGTTTAACGTTTGCTCTTTTAAGTGCTTCCTTTATAACTATAGTTCCTAATTTCACAGCGGAAACGTTTTTCAGACTCCCACCAAATTTTCCTATAGGTGTTCTTACAGCGCTTGCAATAACTACATCTCTCATAATTAATCCTCCTAAATTAAGTTATCTATTCATAATTTACTAAGTTTTCTGTCATCCCCTTTATTATACTAGTTTAATAAAATTTTATCAATATTTTTGTTAAAAAAAAAACAAACTTTTTTATAATTATTTTTAAAGCTGTCAAGCAAAACTTTTACCACATTCAGTGCATCTATTATTTTTCTATATTAAAATGTTTCAGGATAGCCGCCACTATTCTCTTGGAGGCCTTACCGTCACCATATGGATTTATGGCCCTGCTCATCATGTTATACTCATTTTGATTTGATATAAGTTCATTTGCCAGTTTAACTATATTATCTTCATCAGTACCAACCAATTTTACTGTTCCTGCTTTTACAGCCTCCGGCCTTTCGGTAACACCTCTAAGTACCAGCACAGGCTTCCCAAGATGAGGTGCCTCTTCTTGAAGGCCGCCCGAATCAGTCATAACCATATAGCACCTATTCATTAAATTGTGGGTTTCCTTTGTGTCCAATGGAGGCAGCAAATGCACTCTTGGAGTATTGCCCAATATTCTGTACACCGCATTTTTTACTATTGGATTTAAATGCACAAGATATATAATTTCCACCCCGGCATTGTCCTTTACAATTTTTTTAAGGGCGTTGCAGATATTTTCAATTCCCCTGCCCCAGTTCTCTCTTCTATGAGCCGTTACCAATATAACTTTTCTATGTACATAGTCTATTTGGTTTAATTCATTATTGTTAAATACGTAACCCTGTTCCACTGTAAAGTTCATGGCATCTATAACCGTATTTCCCGTAACAAATATTTTATCTTCAGGTACACCTTCCCTGAGAAGATTATTTTTAGAACCCACAGTAGGTGCAAAATGCAAATCGGCTATAGCGCCTGTAAGTCTCCTGTTCATTTCCTCAGGAAAAGGGAAGTATTTATCGTAAGTCCTAAGCCCAGCTTCCACATGTCCCACTTCTATTTTTTTATAAAATGCTGCTAAAGCACCTGCAAAAGTGGTAGTAGTATCTCCATGAACAATAACCAAATTCGGCTTTTCTCTTTCAAATATGCCCTCAAGTCCCTGAAGTACTCTTGTAGTTATCCCTGTTAAAGTCTGTTTGCTTTTCATTATGTTAAGATCAAAATCCGGCCTGATCCCAAAAAGACTCAGAACCTGATCAAGCATTTGTCTATGCTGGGCGGTAACACATACTTTATTTTCTATACTATCTATCTTCCCAAGTTCTTTGACTAAGGGAGCCATTTTTATTGCTTCAGGTCTTGTGCCAAATATTGCAATACTCTTGATTTTTTTCATACAAAATCCTCCATTTTATTCTCTACGCTTAAAAAAGCCAACTTTCCAAGCTATTAAAATTAAAATAATCATCACTATAATCAATAAAAAATAAGATCTCTGTGCATTTATCTCCATGGCTACTACAGAAAAACTACCAAGGATTGCACTTATAACATACATTATTATAACAGCCTGTTTTTGTGTAAGGCCCATATCCAGAAGTCTGTGGTGCAAATGTCCTCTGTCAGCCTGCATAATAGGTTTCCCATTTATTTTTCTCCTTATTACAGCAAACAAAGTATCATATATAGGTATACCAAGTGCAAGTATAGGCACAGCTATAGAAAAAGCAGCTGCAGATTTTACAGCTCCTTCAATAGATATGGACGCAAGAAGGAACCCCAATAATTGTGCCCCTGCATCACCCATAAATATAGATGCCGGATTAAAATTATAGGGTAAAAATCCCGCTATAGATCCTGCCAAGATAATTGTAAGTATAGCAGCTTCATTCCTTCCGTTCAGCATTGCTATGATAAAAATGGTTATAGAAGATATAAGGGCAATACCTGCAGCCAATCCATCCAGACCGTCTATCAAATTTAATGCATTCGTAACTCCAATCACCCACACCAGTGTCAGTGGAATAGACATTATTCCTATGTTTACAAATTGATACAAACTGCTGAAAGGATTGGTAATAAGTACTATCTTAATTCCATAAACCATTAGAACCAAGGTGGCAGCCAATTGAAATAACAATTTACACCAGGGCTTCATATTGAATTTATCGTCTATGAGTCCTCCTATTACTATTATGGTGGCACCCAATATAAGCCCTATTTCAGAATTTGTGAGGCCGCCTGATTTTAAGAATAAAGTAACTATAAAAGAAATATATATGGCTATTCCACCTAAAAGCGGTATAGGTTTAGTATGTACTCTTCTATTATCTTTAGGGACATCCATAATATTCAGTTTTATAGCACATTTTCTAGCAAGTGGTGTAATAACAGCTGAAAGCACTGCTGAAACTATTGCAAATAGATATAATTTATTCATAATAACCTTCCTCGATTGCATCTTGTGTTTGTTATTCTGCTCTTTTTACACATATTAATTCAATTTGCGGTGCCTTTTCAAACCAATTAATTTCAGGTTGGTATTCTTCAGAATACACCACTCTTTTAATGCCGCAGGTAATTATTAATTTCTGGCATTCCGAACATGGCATATGAGTTACATATAGTGTAGAATTTTCCCTATCTTCTGGTGATACCTCAAGCAGACAATTTACCTCCGCATGAATTGTTCTCACACAATGATTGCCCTTCAAATAGCAGCCAACATCATCACAATGTGCCAGCCCCCTGGGACTTCCATTATAACCGGTACCCTTTATCCTTCTATTTTTAACAAGGACTGCCCCCACATGCAGTCTAGGGCATGTACTTCTTTCTGCAACTTTAAACGCTATATCCATAAAATAACTATCCCAATCTTTTCTCATCCATAAATGTCTCCTCGTTTCATAAGAATTACATTATATATTATAAACTATTAAAGAATATTTTAAAACAATTGCCGCTGCTTTTCATGTCCTAACATACAAAAGCCCACCTGATTTAAAGTGGGCCACGTACGTAGAGATCCATTTACTTGGTTCCAAACAATCTGTCTCCAGCATCTCCAAGTCCCGGTATTATATATCCGTTTTTATTTAATTTTTCATCTATATCTGCAGTAAATATATGTATATCAGGATGAGCTTTCATTACAGCTTTAATTCCCTGCCTTGCAGCTATCAGACACATAAGACGTATATTTTTCGCACCTTTTCTCTTCAACATAGAAATTGCATCTGTAGCCGAACCTCCTGTTGCCAGCATCGGATCCGTCACTATTATTTCCCTTTCTCCTATATCCTGTGGCAATTTACAGAAATATTCTACAGGTTTCAATGTGGTTTCATCCCTGTATAGCCCTATATGACCTACTCTTGCCGCAGGGATAAGCCTCAATACCCCGCTTACCATGCCAAGTCCTGCTCTCAGTATAGGTATTATGGCCACTTTTTTCCCAGACAGCATCTTACAAGTTGTCTTTGCTATAGGAGTTTCTATCTCCACATCTTCCGTTTGAAAATCTCTAGTTACTTCATAAGCCATAAGCATAGCCACTTCTTCCACAAGTTCCCTAAAATCCTTGGATCCTGTGTTTTTATCCCTTATCAGAGCCAATTTATGCAGTATAAGGGGATGATTTATTTGTGTTACATTGTCCATTTCAATTCCTCCAATTTGATTATTTACACTACACAGCTTAAATAAAGCTATAGTTTTTTACAGTCATTAACTACTTATTGTATTTTCTCTCTATCCCAGTAATCTTATCTATTCTCCTCTGATGCCTGCCTCCCTGAAACTCAGCAGATAAAAATGTATCTACTATATCAAGTGCAAGTCCTACACCTACTACCCTCTGACCTATCGCCAGAATATTGGCATTATTATGTTCCCTGCTCGCATGGGCACTGAAAGTATCTCCGCAAAGAGCCGCTCTCACTCCAGGCACTTTGTTTGCAGCAATGCTTATCCCGATACCAGTTCCACAGACCAATATTCCAAAATCATAATTCTTATTTGCAACATTTTGCGCAACCTTTAATGCATAATCTGGGTAATCACAGGAGTCTTCCGAAAAAGTTCCAAAATCCTCAATTTCTATATTTTTTACCTGTAAATGATCTATTATTTCCTTTTTCAGCGGAAAGCCTGCATGATCACTTCCTAAAGCAATTTTCATAAAAATACCTCCAAAATATATTTTAACTTTTCATACTACTGACATTTTATCATATACCCGCAAAAAAAGAAGATAACAACATTTAACCAATGTCCATATCTTCTCTTAATTTATTTATTAATAATAAAATACTGTATTTCAACTGACTATAGGTATACTCATATTCAGATATGCTTTTACCAAAAGGATCTTCTATCTCCTCGTCCAGAGAAACAAATTCATTTAAAGTATAAATCTTATTTACAAACTCGGAAAAATCTCTTTGCAATATGGCCTTTATACGTGAAGTCACAGCCAGAACAATTGTAAAATTTTCAACCATATTCCGGTTTATTTGAACGGCCTTTCTGCCGCTAATATCTACATTTATGTTTCTCTTTACAACCAATGCAGAGTTCCTGGAAGTTACACTGCCGTCAATTACACTTATACCGGCAGATGCAGCTTTTATATCTGATTTGCCGCATATAAAGTTAAATATAGCTTCAGCCATGCAGCTTCTACAAGTATTGCCCGTACAAACAAACAGTATATTTTTCATAAACCAATCCTCCCGGCAAAGCTCACACCAGATATTAATAAAATACCTGTCAAGATTGAACAGCTAAATGTGCAGCATTTTTTACACTCTTATAATATTAAATCCTGCGGACTTATTTAATCTATTCATTACAGCAACTCCCATGCCCTTTTCTTCAAAAGCTTCAGATAATATGATATCTACTTTTTTATCATCAAAACACCTGAGAGTTTCAAATAAATTTTTAGATACACTGAACATATTACTTCTGCTGCCTATAGAAATTACCAATCCGTTTTTATAAAAATCTTTTGTTTCATCTGTGGCAATTATCCCTACAGCTTTGTTTTCATCTATATAATTTTGCACCATTTCATTGATTTTTGCAACAGTTTTTTTCAAATCTCCCTTAATTATTTTCACAGGTGCTTTAGGGGCATAGTGCCTATATTTCATTCCCGGTGCCTTCGGTTTTATATTTTTATCCGGTTTTTTCATAACTGCAGGATCAATATAAGCTTTTTTATCCACTTCTCTCAGCATTTCAAGAGTTATTCCACCTGGTCTCAATACACAGCTGGGAGTAACTGTACAATCTATTACTGTAGATTCCACTCCTACCTGACACATTTCTCCACCTAATATAAAGTCAACTTTTCCATTTAAATCCTCTATACACCTTTCTACATCTGTGGGACTTGGACGTCCGGATATATTGGCAGAAGGTGCCGCAATAGGTACTCCTGAACTTTTAATAAATTCTTTGGCTATTACATTAGATGGCATTCTAATTCCTATACTGGGAAGCGATGCGCTGGTAACATCAGGTATAACATCTGATTTGGGAAGAATCAAGGTCATGGGTCCCGGCCAAAATTTTTCCATGAATTTATAAGCTATATCCGGTACATCGTGGACTAAAGTTTTTATCTGGTCTATATTCCATATATGTACAATTAAAGGGTTATCCTGCGGTCTCCCCTTAGCCTCAAAAATTTTTTTTACTGCTTTAGGATCAAGGGCATTGGCCCCAAGACCATAGACAGTTTCTGTCGGGAAAACTACAAGACCGCCCTCTCTTATTATTTTACCGGCTTCACCGATAATATCCTTATCCAATTTTTTTTCATCCACCATATTTATTTTCGTATTCATTTAATAAACCACCTTTTTATATCTGAATATAAATAAGTTCTACAATACCCATACTATTACAAGACCCAAGATAATACCGCACAGTGTACCAAACGTACTCGTTATACCCTCCCACAGCTTTGAGGATTCAGGTATCATCTCTCCGCAAACCACATACAGCATTATCCCGGAAGCCATCGAAAGACATGCTCCCAACACATCTTGGGATATATTAGCTATGTATGTACCTGAAAAAGTTCCCAGAACTGTCGGGGACGCTGTAATAAAAGCATAAAAAAGTATTTTAGGGATTTTCACTTTAGATGCCATAAGAGGTGCTGACACGGCAATGCCCTCCGGTATATCATGAATTGCAATTATAATACTCATCTTCAGTCCCAAGGTACTGCCTCCTGCAAAACCAAACCCCATTATTATCCCTTCCGGAAAATTATGAATCATAAGTCCCAGGGAAGCCATAAACGCCATTTTCATATGCTTATTGCTGCTATTTATATTTACTTTCGCATCAATTATTGAAATGACTGCGATACCTAAAACTGCAAATATCACAGTAAGTCCAAAATTCCATTTTTCCACAGACTGGGGAATTAAATCAAACACAACCACAGATAACATTATACCCCCTGCAAATCCTATTATAAAACCCAAAAATTTATCAGACGGCTCTCTTATTATCACTCCCAGCGAAGCTCCCACCATAGTACCTACAAGAGATACAAAACTTCCTACTATAACTATATCAATTAAATTCATACCTCAAAAAATCACCCTATGTTTATTATTTATATTTCATATTTATTTCAATGTGCTGTAAGATATGAATTATATTTTTATTTTTTATTTTTCAACACGTAATTTTCCGAGTTGTTCCTATAAAATTTTATCTTTTCTATAGATTCTTTTGTAAAGTTGGCATATACACAGCTTTTATAAACTGTATCTAAAAATGGATATTTATTTAATTCCCCTCTTTTTATTATAGTATAATAAAATTCCTCTTTAGGATATATAATTTTTAATTTGGCATATTCATGGGCAACATACGCATGTCTTTTAAGGAATTCCCTGTGTACAGGTATCATTCTGTCATTTCTAAACTTAGATATTGAGATAAAAATAATTTTAAATTCACTTCGGCCTGTATTTTTTTGTACATAGTCTTCCACATGTACAAATACAATTTTATCACATATTATATTTAACCTGCTATTTTTTATTCCTATATTTACTTTCAACCTATATCCATCGTAAGTAAAACTTAATGAAGCATTATCAACTTTTACAATAATAGCTAGAAAAATAAGTATTTCAAGTATTATAAGATAAGTCGTGTAAAATGTATAAAATTTACCCGTTAGAATAAAGTACCCGGGAAGCATAAAAAAAATAAGGCCTGTAGAAAGCATTAATATTCTATGAGATCTTTTTTGCTTCCTAATAGCTTTATCTATATTCATACCTTCCCGCTAGGTGGAGTTTAACGGTTATTCAACTCCTTTCCGCTTTATTAATTATCTATACTGCAAATCCACCATAACCTCTGCATATATTCATCAGTCATTTCCAATAGTTTTCATCTTTTCTGCCTGATCTGAAGTTATAAGGGCATCTACCATCTCATCTATATCACCATCTAAAAATGAATCCAATTTATACAATGTCATCCCTATTCTATGATCTGTGACTCTTCCCTGAGGGTAATTGTATGTCCTTATTCTCTCACTTCTATCACCTGTTCCAACCTGACTTCTTCTATTTTCAGCTATGCTTGCATTCCTCTCGGCCTCTGCCTTCTTATAGAGTCTTGACTTAAGGACCTTCATAGCTTTTTCCTTATTTTTAAGCTGAGATTTTTCATCCTGGCAGGATACTACAAGCCCAGTAGGCAGATGTGTAATTCTAACTGCTGAATCCGTAGTATTTACACATTGTCCACCATGGCCTGAAGCCCTGAAAACATCTATTCTTATATCATTCGGGTTCACCTTTACCTCTACATCATCCACTTCCGGAAGTACTGCCACAGTTGCAGTAGAAGTATGGATTCTGCCGCTGGATTCCGTATCCGGAACTCTTTGAACCCTGTGAGTGCCGCTTTCATATTTCAATCTGCTGTAAGCACCTTTTCCTTTTACCATGAATACAATCTCTTTAAATCCTCCTATATCTGTGGCATTTAAACTCATCGTCTCTATTCCCCAGCCCTTACGTTCCGCATACCTGGTATACATTCTTGTAAGATCTGCCGCAAATAAAGCAGCTTCTTCTCCTCCCGCTCCAGCTCTTATTTCTACAAATACGTTCCTGTCATCATTCGGATCTTTGGGAATGAGAAGAACTTTTAAATCATCTTCAATTTTATCTATACGTTCCGTAAGATTCTTTATTTCCTCCTGTTCCATTTCTTTCATTTCTTTATCCGTTTCTTCTTTAAGCATTTCCCTATTATCCTTCAGATCCTGAAGTGCCTTTTTATACTCCCTGTACTTCAAAACAACTTCTTCCATCTCAGCGTTTTCCTTGCACAGTTTTTGCCACTCTTTCTGATTTTTTATAACTTCAGGATCACTTATTTTAATAGATAATTCTTCGTATTTATTCTCTATGAAATTAAGTCTTTCTAACATAATTTTTATCACTCCGTATAAATATTTTCACAATA
>ENA-UOOI01002662-UOOI01002662.1-fermentation-metagenome-genome-assembly--contig:-NODE-2662-length-14930-cov-9.407798_pt1 | contig 14930 bp, 14 predicted proteins | sample MGYA00245779_ERZ724027 | MGnify/ENA primary metagenome ERZ724027 (study PRJEB28704, sample SAMN03018318) | fermentation metagenome | biome: anthropogenic terrestrial biome; feature: soil; material... | reverse complement strand
CGGCTCTACAGCCAGTTTTTTCGGGTTATGGACACAAATTACTTATTCCCACTCGCCGAGTTAAATCCGTTTCTAAACTTTTCTGTATAGCGGATTTGATACGGCGTTATTCTATTTGATACAGATTATCCTTATCCTATGGTCTATCCGAATTTATGCTATCAAAAATCTATCACCCCCGAACTATCAAAGGTAATCCTTGATGCGGCAGCACAGGTGGCTTGGATGTATTATAGCATACATGCTCTTGGTTTTCCAGACAGTGTTTGGCCTTTTCAAAAAAGATTTATCCGTCCATTTGACAATTAGTATTTCAATTATTGTAACACATTTCTTGTAAAAGGACTATGCTTTATTCTTTTCTCCAGCGTCTGATTACATCCTCAAATGCTATATCGATCCAGTCTTTGTTCCATTCATCATAGACGTTCACATTGCTGGAATTAGGCACAGGATCAGGCATGTCCATCTTAATAACAGCTGGCAGCGGCACTGCATCACCAACAACTAAGCACTCACCCGCAGAAAGCGTTGGGAGTACATCAACCAACGATGCATTATTGTCCGGGAGCAAATTTTTGATACAGTTTTGATCGTTTACATTAGTCAACTTAAGCACCACAAAGTTATTGCACTGGGAAAATATTGTTTCAGAAACTTCGGATGGACGCTGACTAACAACCATCAGATTAAGTCCATATTTACGTCCTTCCTTGGCTATTCTCTCGATGGAATGCCTAGAGGCAGCATATTCTGCACCTCCATTTTTAGGAATGTAATTGTGCGCTTCTTCACAAACCAACATGAAGGGAATATCGTTAACTAGTCCTTCATGATGCCTGATTTTTGAATAGTGAAAGGCAAAATCAAAGATGACTCTGGAAAGCAAACTTATGACGATACTAAGCACCTCAAATGGAATTGCACTTAAATCTATAATTGTAACATTACATTTATCAATGTAACCAAGGAACTGTTTGAGAATCTCTGCAAAATCTTGAGTAGTGTATGATGTCTCGTCTTCCTTTTCAGGCCTCGTAATAAATCTCAGCCGCTTGTCTGAAAGTTTTGTTTCCAATCGTGTTATAAATCTTTCAAATTCGCCGTTGTAGGGTCCAATTGAAGCCTTCGTAGCTCCCGCTTGACTGGTGGCTGCAAACTCAATATCGTCTGCAAGATATAATTCATCAGGATTCGCAATTAGAGAACCATCTTCTCTCTTAGGAAGGTGAGGGTCGCCTTCCTTCTTACTAATAACTTCTGAGTTTTTGTTTTTAATATATCGATAAACTTCCCAAATATCAAAATAAACCGGAGTGTCGTAGGTGATATATTCCATTTCGGGGTTATGTTTTTCTTTGCTTAGAATAACAGCTTTTTTGAATTGTGATATTTGATTGTGAGAATTCATCTCATTACTTTCTATAAAAAGCGACTCGAGTTCTTGAGCGTTCATCAGCCAATATGGCAAACAAAGCTTTTCAACATCCAAGCAATTCAGGCTAAAGGCTTCTTGCTCGTCCAAAGCAAAAGCTGACTGATATTCTGAATGAATATCAAAGATAATAACATGCGAATTTTTGAGAGAACCAGCATTTTCATTATGCCCCTGGTTAATTTTCATAATGTTTTGCAATAGTCTAGCTACTGCGCAAGACTTACCAGATCCAGTTGAACCTACGACCGCAATATGCTTCCCGAAAAAGCGATTTCCATCCACAAAGTATTTTACTGTCTGGTTATTAGTCAATTTTCCCACATAAAAAGAGAAGTTATCATTGCTACTAAAAATAGCATTAATTATTTCGTCTTCCGGTATGTATACGGGTTCTGTAGGCGACGGCAAATTAACGCCGCCTTGTCTAAAATCGATCCCATTTTCTTTTTCTGAGTAACAGCCAATGGGAGTACATGAAAGTGTATAGCTGATTGTCTGCGCATCAGACTGTACTGCTGAAATATTTTGGATAGATGCAAGAATTTTCAAATCATTTCCATCTTCAATTACAACATACTTCGATATGCGTATTTTAGATTTGTTGGTTTCAAACACTTCAATTCCATTCAGCATTACCTGAATGGTACCAGGTGTGCTGGTAATTACTTTTCCAATCTCAATCACGTATTTACACCTCCAATTTTCTTGACAGGCCTATTAAATATCTTAGCGCATTTACATTTTCAACATCAAGCGTTTCAATAAAATAATTTGGGCTATCAAAGGTTTCAACTGTTTTACCAATTATGTAAAGCTGGTTTACTTGACATTTTTCCAGGATGCCTGTTGTAATATTTTTTTCCAAAGTTATTTTACATGAGTAATTCGGAGGGCAATTTGTATTGTTAACAAAACTGTCTTCAACAAAGCAATCACCGATTGTACCATAATTTGCTGGTTTCTGATATTGATATAACCCCAGCAAAACAGACTGCTGTAGTGCAGAGCTATTATTTCCAAAAACAAAGATTGGCGGCTTTTGCAGTCTTGGCTTCTTAAAATACTTGTTCAGATACTCCATAATAAAAGGTAGTATCTTATCTTTGCTTGTGTCCAAAAACTCATCAGAGAAAATAAACGCACGAATTTCCGGATTCCCTGCAAAATAGCTGGATAAGTAATCTTTCTTATCCTTTAGGACTTTGTTCTGATCCATAGCCGCCAATGTCCACCTATTAAGCAACACAGACTGCTGCCCCCTTAAATAGGCTAACATTTGGGGTTTGGATACAATGCGTTCTTCAATATTTGATTTTGCAGAAAGATTAGCAACGAAAGAAAAAGAGTTTGGGTAGTAGAGAGCCTTTGCTGTATCTGTATCCACGATTGCCCCGAATTGAGCAACGATTTTATCTTTTAAAGCGTCAAATTGTTCTGCCGGCACATAGGTAAATCTTTCCCAGAAATCCCGAACAGGTACTTTGAGTACTAAGTCTTCTCTATGATTTTTATAATAATCGAGCAATGCTTGCTTTTCGTCTTTCTTTTTTTGCGGCTTTATCGCTATTTCAAGCATGCTCTCGTCTGGGATAGTGTATATCCTATGAAAATACTTGACTTGTATATCTTTATCTTTTGTGGCGTTAAGAAAGTCAGAAAAAGCATCCATGCTTACGCTTTCGGTATTATCTGCAAAATAGGAATATAAAACATATGTTACAGCTTTTCCCAAGACGTTACATTCACAGTAGTGACACAGCATTTCTAATATTGGTGTTGCTACACTTGAAATCTGGTATTTTTTGTCCTCATGATATTTGCACTGTATCGTAGTGGTACTCGTTGGAGACTGAATATCAATATCTTCAATTACGCCCTCCAATGTAATTTCGTCGCCATCATTTAATTGTAAAATTTCATATATAGACTTGTTGAATTGATACAGGTAACCCCGAATGGTGCTATCCGCTTGTCTCATACCATCACCACCAGCCTTGTATTGACCTATTTAAGCACTAGATTATAAAACCCGATAGGCTTATCCTCGCCCTAATCTTCGCTTCTGCATTTTCTTCCAAATATCTCTGGATTGCTCGCAAATATCAGGATCAAGCCCAAGGAGATTGACCAACACTTCTTGATCTACGAGATCAAGTGCTTTTTCAATGTCCTCGTCATTTCTAATAATATGGTCAACCTTTTCAAGAAGGGCAGTACGTAAGGCTGGATCAATATTATCAATTTTCGGTAAAATGATATTCCCCATCTCCCCAGGGAGAATCTCCAGTACGCCACCACCATAGCTTCTGCCACAGAGCTCTGTAAATGCAAAAGAGATGCTGTTGTAATATGAAAGGAGAACATTCTCTGGCTCCACGCCCACCTTGAATTTCATGCGATGCATAGTGTCCGTTGATACTGCACCACAACGGTTGAGAACAAATTTAGGATAAAGATTATTTCTTCTTAGGAAGAATGCGTCTGGAACCCACACAGAAGGGACAATATACCAACGGTCTCGGATTGAACATTTGTAACCTTCATGTTCATTGTTGTGTTCACCCATCTCAATGTACTTTTTATGCTCGACGGGGTAGTTCTCTATTGGTAAGTCCGGAAAGCATATCAATCTTGCTCTTTTTCCAGATGCCTTATTTTTTTCCCAATCCTTATCCGTAAAAAAGATTCCATGCGCATGTGAACTTCTTCCGATTAAGGGTAATGTGACATTTTCCAAGTCATATTCTTCACATACATCTTCCGCTATGGAAAAATAACCATTGTTCCCGGTCGTAATTCCAACGTTTATCAGTCCATAATCTGCAAACTTCACAAATCTTTTATCTGAACGTATGGCCTGAATTAGTTCCATCTCTTTTGCGGTGGTAAAATACTTTGTCCATTTTTCTTTTACATGCTGCATTTTCTGAAATCCGTTTTGCTCGAGATTAAGTGTTTCAAAACCAGCAAGATCGTTCATCTCAATAATACGGATTCCCTTTTCTTCTGAGCCTTTTTCTCCGATCAAAACAACTACTTCCTGTTCAATGTCAGGAAATACGAGTTGCTCAAAAGTAATCAACGTGATCTTCGCAAGTTGCTCAGAAAGGAAAAGTCTTAAATCTTCGGCATAAGCCACCTGCAAGATCTCTGCTGGAATAACAAGCGCTATTTTCCCGTTTTCGGAAAGAAGCTGGACGCAAGCTACTAAAAAAGCTACCCATGCATTGATAAGCTTGTTTGATTTCATCCCATGAGAGGTGAGTATCTTTGATTGAAGTTCTCTCTGTGCTTCCGTAAGGTATTGATAGCGAATATACGGGGGATTTCCTAAAATCAAATCGTATTGTTTCTTGCCGCTAATCATACGCGAGTAAAATTCAAGAAAATCTTCATTTAATACATGAACATTTTGATAATTAGAATAGTTTTTCTCAACTTTTTGAGCCTCATCCGGTTCAATCTCAACTGCGTCAACCGAGGCAATCTGGTTAATCAATCCTAATTGCTTAAGGCTATCAAGAAAAACGCCATCACCGCTGCTCGGCTCAAGGACAGTATGGATGTTTTCGGGTGCAAAAAGGCCCACCATTGCATTTGCGAGCTGCAATGGCGTATAATAAGCGCCTCTTAACTTCTGTTCAGAACTGTCCTTTTTGAGTCGCATGGTCATAACCTCACTTAAAAATTCAACTGATATACCCTGGTAATCAGTTCTTCTATTTCGTTAATCAATGCGTTCTTCCTTGCCTGAAGCAACGATGAAATACGCTTAGCTGGTTGCCCTGAAAGTGTAGCGTTAATATCATAAATTTCTCTGCTGGCATCAACGACGCGATCATAGATCCCTTTTTGTACGCAATTCTCAAAATCGAGTTCCACAAACGGAAGAGTTGAAAGTACAAAAGTACCACGTGCAGTAAATCCGCCCTCAAAATCGCTTCCAATAATTTCTAGTATTCTTTCGGTGATGGGGTTGGAAAGCCATGCCTGAATATACTCCAAAGCATAGGGGCTGTCCACCTTCTTACTTACAGCACAGTATCCTGCGGTACCCCCGGAGGCAATCAAAATATCATCTTTGTCGAGGATGTACATTGGCTCTTTGCTCAATACGCCAACAATCAATTTCGGTGTATTAATAAACGCAGTTAGTGCTTGCGTTCTGCCGTATTGATACCATGTGTCCGCTGTTGCATTAGGGACGTCACGAACACCAGAAGCCGATACACATTTGGGAACTAGACGGTCATAATACGCCTTAAGATAAGCATAGGTTCCTGAATATGTCGCCTTCATCTCGTCAATGGGAATTAGGCGTCCATTTAAATCATATGGAAAAATAATCCGTTTATCTGTACGCAGAATGCTATAAGAATTTAAGCCGCGCTCATCGTGTCGTGTTGGCTTGAAATACGGACGTAACAGGGCTTTTTCAATGGTGAAATTGTTGCCGTCTCTACGAATTTCAATAGTATCCTGATACTCAGCAATAATATCATCTAAAGAAAACCAATAGATCGGGGTCGGCCGCTCGGCGCTTGTTTGAATCCCATTGAAGATTTCGGCATACTTTGTGAGTGGTACAGCAAACTGATCCAGCCTTTTAAGCATAGATAAAAATTCCATGTCTGTCGTTAGACGCCATGGTAGTTTATTTAGGATAGAGGCGTTAAGCTCAACATTGTTAACTGCCTCACCAGCCCAAAGCTTGTTTGCTGAATCAATGCTGGAATACACAAATGTGCCTTGTTCGCGCTTGCACAGAAGCAAAATTGAGCTATAGATGGTCTTATCTGCAAAGAGCTGAGCATCGCCGAAATCATCTAAGCTTACAAGCATTTTATCTTTAGCAATCAAATGTCGCAGCTTCTCGCCAGCACCAATTTTAAAGAATTTATTTGGGACGATATAACAGATATATCCATCTTCTGCCGTCTTTCTGATGGCCTGCTCGATGAAAATAAAGTACTTATCAAATTGCTTATGAGAAGTCTTATACTTTTTCTTATAAACTTCGACTTCTGAAATTGGAAGCAGGGCATGCATTCCCTCTGTATTCACATAGGGTGGATTGCCGATAATGACATTGAACGGACTTCCTTCGTTGATTGAATTCCAGTCAAACGGGGCCAGTTCGATTAGCTCGTCAGCCGCTATCTGTATCCCGTGAAGCTCATCTGTGCTAACAATTGAGTTTCCAAAGAGGATATTGTTACTCAAGTCAGGTAAGATGGGTGTTTCATCTGCGACAGAGGGAGCTGTCTCGTTTTCAATCAGTTTAATAAGCAAAGAAAATTTTGCAACCTCAACAGCATGAATGTCGATATCAATGCCATAGATGCAGGAACAAAGAATACGTTTCTTTTCATCAAGCGGGAGCTTATACGAACCGTTACCAATCTCAAGTAAGTGGTTCCGCTCGCCAGCAGCAAGATATTGCTGCACACAATAGTTTTGAAGATATGCGAAAGCTTCTTCAAGATAGATTCCCGATCCACAAGCAATGTCTGCAATTTGGACATTCAGAATCTCGGATGGAGTTTTCCCTTCACATGCTTTATTCAAGGTCTTCTCGACCATGTATTTTACGATTTCTGTCGGTGTCGTTACAACTGACCTGTTCAGACAATCTTTTTTCTTGCCCAGACCAATCGTGTTGTCAGGGAGCAAAACCAACTGTTCTGTGAGGAATAGTTCATAAATTTTTCCAAGGAGATTCGGCTCAATGATATTGAACAGATATGGGCTCTGCGGATAATAAAGTCCCTTAATCATTTCGGCGATGACTGTACTAGAGAGATCAAAGACTATATTTTCTCCAGAGAACATGCCGGAGTTATAGCGACGATCCGCGGCACGAAACAGTTCTTCAAGCTTCGTTTGAAGCTGCTCAGGCATAGAAACCGTATCCTGAAGTTTGTGGTACAGTGGAAGATTTTTATCTTCGCAGATTCGAAGGAATACAATCTGATTAATGAATTCCTGCACAACATCATTTAGGACTTCCAGAGAATGATAGCGTCCGCCTTTTCTGTAAAGCTCATTACTCAACGATGCTCGCCATTCATTTATTTGTTTCAAAAACAGGGTATCTACTTGCAGTTTTTCACCACCGGTCGCAGGAAAACTATCATCTAAATATTTATCGAATTCGCCAGAATAAACAACATCTCTTGAAATCAGTGCAACAATCTCGTCATACCGTTCTGCATATTCAGAAAAGTGAAAGATGCGATAACGTGCAACAGCACAATTATCGTCTTCCTTGGGGATATAGCAAGTGTCGTAAATCGCCAGATATTCAAAGTTCGTTAGGACTGCAATTTTGTGGTTTGCATTCCAACCATATTTCCTTGTTTGAAAGGCAGGGTCGGATACTTTCGTAATATCAACTGCAGGTTTTTTTGCTTCTATGAAGAACTTTGCAACACCCCTTAGCGTCACCGTATAGTCTGGACGATCTGTCGGAGTTGAATAGTTTTCTGCAATTACCTCGCGATATTGCGGAGCCAGACCTTTTTCGTTTGCAACATCCCAACCAAGAATTTTCAAAAGCGGGTCAATATATTCAATCCTACAAGAGTGCTCGTTGTAATTGTTTTTAGTATCCTTGTAATAGGCTAAATTCTCTCGGAAACGATCAGCAAGAGCTTGCAGTTTCTCAGTATTAGTCATTTGAAGCCCCAGCCTTTCTCTTATCATTAGTAGGCTTCTCGGCATTTTCAGGAATAATCCAAATACGACTCATTCTTGTAGCGCCTGCAATGCGGTTACTCTTACACAGAATCTGTACTTGGCGTGAGGTAATACCCCATTTTTCAGCGGCTTCTTGAACCGTAATGTATCCATTCATTGAAAACACCTCGAAAAACAAATATATAAAGCCATAATTATTATATTCGTTTAAGCGAACTTGGTCAAGAACTTTCTAAAATATTTTTTTGCATTAAAATGCCGCCCGCAGGATTTACCCTACGGGTGGCAGTGTTATTAACTATCCAGTGGCTTATACTCAGTCACTGCTTTCAAATATTTCTCCGGGTTTCCATTTAAGACCAAGGCTGCATAATCCAATGGAGTGTTGTACATCAACCAATCCAGCTCTGACCGCTGATACATATTGTCAGTAACTTCGTTTTCCACAGCAACGGTGTCGATGGAGATCAACGTGCTGTCTGCCAACCGCAGCTCCACGCAAGCGGTATCCATATTGAACTCACAGGATATAACTTTCATGATCCGTTCCTCTTTAGATTTTCTTTATTTGCCCGCTCGCCGGCAGCCTTACGGCGTTCTTCACTGTACGGGGCTGTAAGTTTGAAGCCGAAGCGTCCCTTTTTGATTTCAAAGGTCAGGCAGCCAAGTTCGTCATCATCAATCAGCTTACACTCGTAGGGGTACTGCGTGGAATACTTGGTCAGTCTGTTCTTGAGATCGGTGTTGTATGTGCAGACCTCAATGATGGGGCTTGCTTCATCAAAATAAATGTTTGTCGTTTTCTGCTTCTTGGAAAGACCTGTTTTCATAAATACCTCCAATATTGAAGTTTTTTTCTCGGCTCAACAGCCACAAAAGTGAATGGATTTTTCGACAGGGGGCGTCCGAACGATGCAGCGTTCATTTGGAGCGCCCCCAACGGATAAAATTCATTTTTCTCGGCTCTACACAGAAATTATCGAGCATCGTCCCTTGCATGTGTTTTCGCCTTATTTCTTCCAAACAAATGCCAAATGTTATTTCGTTCAATGACCGATTCATAGGTGCGTAGTTTACCACGAAGAGCTTCATTTTCCTGTTCCAGCTCTATGGTATTGAGCTTATTTCGGATGGACTTATATTCGGACAACTCCTTGGTAAGCGCAGCAACCTTGGCTTCGAGGCCTGCGATCATCTTGTGTGCTGCATCCAACGCTTTTTGCAATATTGATTCTTTCTTTTCCTGAGCGACATATTTTTTCGCTGCGACTGCAAGACTTTCGTACTCGGATCGTTCCAACATAACCTTGGAGGACAGTGGAACAGGTTTTGCTTCAATCTGCTCGACAGCCTGCACCGCAACCTGCTGCTTTTGGATTTTTGCAATTTTTCTACCCAGTGATGCCGCCTGTTGCTCCTTCTCCTCGGAACGCTCAACCAACTCGGTCAGCCGTGCCTGTTCCTGTTCTACCTTGAACTGTGTTACGGTCAAATGTTCCTCAGAACTGCCACGCTCACCGCGTTCCACATCGTCATAACCAGAGCTTTTCATAGCATTGAAAAAATCATCTTGCAGGACAGAGTAGGATTTTCTTAAAACCGGCTTTCCGCTTTTTGTAAGTAGTGGAGCGCCGATATCATCGACCGCCGGTTTGGATAACCACTTTTTGCTGGAGCTGACCTGCATGATCGTTTCCTTGACTGTGCCGACTAGTGACTTATCTTTGCACCGAGTTGTCCACTTGATTTGTTTTTCCACGACAGGAATATAAACAACATGCAAATGGTAGTGATATACATCCTGCCCCAGCGCCTCGGACATCGCCCGGTTGCGTTCATCGGCGTGCATGACCGCCGACAAAATATATTGCTCGCCGCCTACGATTTTGATTGCAGCTTTGTAGGCATCGGTGTAGAATTGTTTTGCAAAGTCATATCCACCGTGATTATGGAAGTAGGCGGAGTTTACATCGAAGATCAGTTCACCGTAAAGATTGGCGTCTGATTTCAGGCCACGGGTTGAGATCACGCCGCCAGTTGCCATCTGCTCAAACATTTCCGCATAGCCTCCGGTCGGCGTCTTGAAGTGGACGTTCATGCTGGTGCGGTCAGGTACAATATCTTGGTTTGTGTAGGATTCCTTTTCACGCTCATTATGGCGCTGCGCGTTGCTAATGTCTTTAGCTGTCATATTCATATTTCTTGCGCTGGTACGATTCACACCATCGCCTCTTGCCATAAGCAAAATACCTCCAATTTTAGTTTGTATGGACACTGCAAGCCACGGGGATGCACTTCTGCGGAAGTGTAATAACCCACTATGACACTTTCATCCTGCGGCTGCAAAGTGCCGTGGGCTCTCCGAGGGGGAACGGGGTGTGCGGCTTCTGCGGAAGCCTCTGCCACGGCTTGCATGTGGTACCCACATCACAATTCCGCGGCATGAACACCGCCTGCTTTCACAATAAAATTGTTCAATCATCCGCCGTCCACAGGCAGGAAGATTTGCTGGATCTCCCTGCCTGTCCGTCTCCAAATCTACGGATTTCTCGACGGGGACGAGGGCAGTATCGGGATGCGGACATCCATTACTTTTCTGTGTCGGCCGGACACAGGAGCGTGGCACGCTCCTGTCATAGCTCCCAAGGCGGAGTAGTCCAGCGGTAGCTTTGCGGCACTCCACGGCGGTCGAGATATTCCTGCCGCGCCTGCTCGCGCTGCTCCTCGGTGGGTGCGGTCTTGTACTGCGAATAAAGCTGCTGGTTCAGAATGGCGTCGATTTTCTGCTCTAAGCCCTGCCGGATTTCTTCATCATAATCTTCCTCGCCGTTCAGATGGTACAAAACCAAATCCACGAACAGCTCATAGGGTATCTGCACATTTTTCATTCGTTTCTTTTCCCTTCCTATCCTATCCGCGACGTTCGCGACGATGGCGACGGTTGTTTTGGTGGTATCATTTTCACCGTTGCGACCGTCGCAACCGTCGCGCTTTGATTTACGAAATTACTTCGTAGTCAATAGCGTCGATCACCATATAAGTGAGCTTGACCTGCCGCCCGGTGTGCTTCGCCCTGTTCTCGTAACTGACATGGTATTCGTCCAGAAGTCTGCCGGACTTGACATTCAGATATTTGGTGAGTGTGTTTGCTGCCATGCCTACGTTGGCAACATCGGCAAGTTCGGACGGAGAGCCTGTCCATTCACGGCGGTCAGGAGAGACGAGCTTGGATACAGCCTCTAAGACGCCATCCGGCACCTCCTTGTGCAGCTCATTTTCTGCTTTTTCCAACTGCCAGATTTGCGTTTCCGGGTCTTTCTTTAAGTAAAGAATTTGATCCTGCTGGTCACGCCCCACCACATCGATGGTAGCTTCAAGATCGGTACGCTTTTTCTTCTGCATCAGCAGCGAACCATCCGCGCAGCCGAGCAAGCCTGTCGTGCCAGAGATCATCTCGAAGCTGTCCCCCGCTGGCTGCTTTCGAGTGTGGTGAACGGTCAGCACACAAATGCAATGTTTGTCCGCAAACTGTTTCAGCTTTCCGATGATTTCATAGTCGCTGGCGTAGCTGTACGCCTCACCGCCTGCTTCACGGATTTTCTGCATGGTATCGATAATAATGAGCTTGGTGTCCGGGTGCTCTCGCATGAAGTTTTCCAGCTGCTCATCTAAACCGTTTCCAATTTTTCCGGCAACGGTTGCAAAATGGAGCTTATCCGTATCCTCAACGCCGTACATCATGAACATACGGTTCTGGATGCGTCCAAAATCATCTTCAAGGGCAAGGTATAACACTGTTCCCTGATGAACATCATAGTCCCAAAGCGTTTGCCCGGTGCTGACATGGTAGGCAAGCTGCGCCACAAGAAATGATTTGCCAATCTTGGGTGCCCCGGCGAGGATATGCGCCCCGGCGTAGAGCAAGCCGTCAATAATGGGCGGCCTGCTCTTGTAGGAAGTCTGGTACAGTTCAGTCATGGAGACCGTATGCAGGTAATTCGGGTCGGTCATGCGCTGCATCCGGCGGTAAAGTTCCTGTAAATCTTCCTCCGGGGGATTGATTTCGGCGTTTTCGTCTGGTATACTTTTTTCAGTTGAATTGTGAAGCGGCTGTCCTCCGTCTGCGCCAACAGATGGTACGAGGGCGGTCGTTTTTTCTGTTTCATTTATCATAGGCATCTTTCTCCTTCATTCCGTCCATAATGGAAGCGATTATTTGAATGGTGTCCAGCAGTTCATCATCCACACTGCCACCAGCTTCAATGTGCCGCAGCTCATCCAGCACAGCAGCAAGCTGATCGCGCAGCGCCTTGTACACTCTCGGATTGCCCTGTACCACCACATCCTTGCAGAGCAGGCGGCGGATAATATAATCCTGCTTGGTCAGACCCGTGAGCTTCACGGCAACTTCGATTTGTGCGTCCTCCTCCGGCGATACCCGGAAGGCTACGGTTTTGTTCCTCCAACGGTTGTGTTCGTCTCGATTTTTCAGCGACATAATTTCAAGCCCCTTTCTCAGTTTTTAGTGCATCCAATTTGCTTGCCATCTCGATCTGTCTTGTCGGGAATAGGTGGGCGTAACGATAAGTAATATCGATGCTCTCGTGTCCAACACGGTCAGCGATTGCCAGAGCTGTGAAGCCCATATCAATTAAAAGTGAAATGTGTGAATGTCTCAAATCGTGTATTCTAATGCGCTTTACCCCGGTTTCCTTACATCCTCTGTCCATTTCTCGATGGAGATAACTTTTGGTAATTGGGAATATGCGACTGTCCGATTCAGCTCCATAGAGCTGCCTCAGATAATCTTGAATTTCATCGCACAGGAACTGCGGCATCTGAATGACACGGTTGCTCTTTTTTGTCTTTGGTGTGGTAATGACATCTTGCTTATTAAGCCGCTGGTATGACTTATTGATGCTGACGGTGAGTCTCTCAAAATCGAAGTCAGCGGGGGTCAGCGCCAGCAGTTCACCCTCACGAATACCGCACCAGTAGAGCACCTCGAAAGCGTAGAACGACATCGGTTTGTCCATCATCGCTTCGGAGAATTTTGTGTATTCCTCCCGTGTCCAGAACAGCATTTCCCGCCGTTCTTCTGTCCCCATATTTCCCGCCCGCTGTGCCGGGTTAACTTGCAGCCTATAATAGCGGATGGCGTGATTAAAAATGGCGCTGAGTTGATTGTGGACGGTTTTCAAATAGGTGGTGGAGAGGGGCTTTCCATGGCAGTCCGTCAATCCCCGAATTTCGTTCTGCCAGTCGATAATATCCTTGGCGGTAATTTCCGAGAGCTTTCTTTTCTTGAAATACGGGAGGATCTTCTTCTGGATAATGCTCTCCTTTGTCAGCCATGTGTTGAGCTTAAGCTTAGGCTTGATGTCCTTTTCGTACAGTGCCACAAAGCTCTCAAAGGTCATGTTCACATCAGCCTGTTTCTCCATCAGAAATTCTCGTTCCCACGCCTGCGCTTCCTTTTTAGTGGCGAAACCTCGCTTGAGCTTTTGCTGACGTTCGCCCCGCCAGTCGGTATAGCGGAACTGCACATACCAAGTACCGTTATCCTTGTTCTTAAATGCTGCCATCTTGGCATTCCTTCCTTTCAGAGTTATTTCTTGTTCCATAGAACTTTTCGTAGAAAAATTTGCGATCAATCCTGCCGGAAATCGTGATGCACCCGGTCTGCTTCAACTCCTCATTCATCTTTTTGATGAGCTTGTAGGCATAGGGCTTGGAAACACCCAGCTCTGCGGCAACCTCATCCACGCGCATGAAAATTTGTCCTGCCATAGGCAAAATACCGTCCTTTCCGTTCTTGATGTGGTTATTGAAGACTAAGCATATTCGCTTAATTTATCTCATTATACTAAACTTATATGTTTGCGTCAAGCGGCTTGCAAGAGAATATTAAACAAATTTATTTAATTTCACTTGACTGCATTAAACAAATCTGCTATGCTATGAATAATCAGTACACATGATAGGAGTTGGCTATAATGGCGATTGGCGAGAGAATCAGCTTTTTCCGTAATTTGCGGGGTATGACACAGAAATATCTTGGTATGCAGGTGGGCTTTCCTGAAAAGTCTGCCGATGTGCGGCTGGCGCAGTATGAAACCGGGACAAGAACCCCCAAGGCTGACATGACCGCCGCTTTGGCTAATATGCTTGACGTGTCTCCTTCGGCTCTGTCTGTGCCGGATATAGACTCCTATATTGGACTAATGCACACGCTCTTTACCTTGGAGGATAGATACGGCTTAAAGGTCGTTGAGCGTGATGGTGAAGTCCACCTCCGAGTAGATGCTTCCAAGGGCAAGGACGCCGCTGAGCTGAGCCGCTCTTTGAGCGCGTGGCGAGAGCAGGCGGCCAAGTTAGAGGCCGGGGAGATCACCCAAGAAGAATATGATCGCTGGCGTTATCGCTACCCGGAGTGCGATACCACCCGCATTTGGGCAAAGGTGCCACCACAGCAGCTCAGCGACTGGCTGGTTGATGAGTTAAAAAATGGCAAATGAAAAAAGGTCTTACCGACTTGCAAAAATCGGTAAGACCTTTTCTTTATAGATAAGTTATTCAGCACACCTGTAAACCATCCGCTACCCTGAAATAAAATCAGTAAGCATGGTTTCGACAAGTGCTATCAATCTGCTATCAAACAGGGACGGAATTCTCTTAAAATAGCCACTTTTCCGGCTGTAGAGCCGTGTTTTTAAGCGCTAAGATAAAATTTCCTTATTCCCACTCGATAGTAGCCGGCGGCTTACCGGTGATATCGTAGCAGATACGATTT
>ENA-UOOI01002661-UOOI01002661.1-fermentation-metagenome-genome-assembly--contig:-NODE-2661-length-14931-cov-35.239379_pt1 | contig 14931 bp, 15 predicted proteins | sample MGYA00245779_ERZ724027 | MGnify/ENA primary metagenome ERZ724027 (study PRJEB28704, sample SAMN03018318) | fermentation metagenome | biome: anthropogenic terrestrial biome; feature: soil... | reverse complement strand
TCGGATAGTAAATTTTAATTTATATAGTCGAAAGGATGATTATCATGAGAAAAAACTTTGGAGCAAGGCCCATAACATATCCACAGCCTGTGCTTATAATTGCTACTTATGGAGAGAACGGAATCCCTAATGCCATGAATGCGGCTTGGGGAGGCATCAGCGATGAAAAAGAAATCTCTATATGCATAAGCGCCGAGCATAAGACAACGAAGAACATTCTTGCCAGCAAGGCATTTACCGTCAGTATGGCAGATGTGGAGCATGTGGTGGAATGTGACTACCTTGGGATTGTTTCAGGAAATGATGTGCCTGATAAATTTGCAAGAGCAGGTTTTCATGCCACCAAAAGTGGATTTGTGAATGCACCGCTCATCGACGAACTGCCTATGGCGGTTGAGTGCAAGCTAATCAGCTATGATGAGAAATCCTGCCGTCTGGTGGGCGAAATCGTCAACGTCTGTGCGGACGAAAAGGTGCTGAACGCAGAGGGAAAAATCGATCCGATAAAATTGCGCCCCATCACCTTTGATCCAATGAACAACGCATATCTGGCTGTTGGAGAAAAGGTGGGCGACGCATTCAAGGATGGCAAGAAACTAAAAAAAACAAAATAATACCCCATAAGGTTCAATTCCGATTTAACGAAAACATTACGAGCATAAAATAGAGATTATTGAAAATTCTTTGCCGTTTAAAAATGTGGAGCTGTTAATCTTTGAGATTAACAGCTCCATGGCGGAGAAGAAGGGATTCGAACCCTTGCGCCGGGGAATCCCGACCTACCGCATTTCGAGTGCGGACCCTTCAACCGCTTGGGTACTTCTCCATATTATAGAATTGCCAATACTTATGATAAAACAACTTAAAAACTTGTTCTTTTCTGCTTGAAATAATCCTTCATTATGGAACTGCATTCATACTCTAATATTCCCGAGACTACTTCAATTCTGTGGTTGAGCAGCGGGTTCCCTGTAATATCCATCACTGAACCGCACGCCCCAGCCTTATCATCATATGCGCCAAACACGAGCCTTTTTAATCTGGACTGCATGATGGCACCCGCACACATCGGACACGGCTCTATTGTAACAAAAAGCTCGCAATCTATAAGCCGCCATCCACCTAAAACTTTTGATGCCCTTCTTATTGCAATTATTTCAGCATGAGCGGTAGCATCTTTCAATGTTTCTCTCAGGTTATGAGCTCTTGAGATGATCTCACCATCTTTTACTACGACTGCGCCAATAGGAACTTCGTCTTCATCGAATGCACTTTGTGCCTCGTCAAGTGCTATTCTCATATATTCTTCATCCAATACAGATACACATCCTAAAATAGCATGCCTGCAGCAAAATCAGTAAATTTCATTCACCAAAATATAATATCATATAAACAAGCCTTTGAAAAGAGTATACACAGCTGCAGCATATCATCATAAAAAAATACCCCCAATGAGGTATTTATCTACAAATTAAATGGTGCGCCTGAGACGAATCGAACGTCCGACACACGGTTTAGGAAACCGTTGCTCTATCCCCTGAGCTACAGGCGCATGGATTTAAGTGACCTTTTCACATCACTTTAACATTATACTAAGTCTGCCCAATGTTGTCAATTGGTTTTGCCTACATAACAAAAAAGCCAATTTACAGCAGTGCAGGGGACACCCCTATATATTATTGATTAACAACTCCATATTATACATATATCATGTATTAAATATCTATTTAGGATTTTGCATCACAGAAAATATTGCTTCTCTAAAAAATGTCGAGCTTATAAATATCATTACTATTCCTGCTATAAAACCTATGACTCCCCTATGCCTTGAAGCCCTTTTATGCATTGAAAACTGTGAATATTTTTTTTTGCCATTTCGATATGCACCGTAATTCAAAAGAAGAACAGCACCAAATATATATACGGCAGCGACTAATACAATTAGAAATGTCTTCATACCTGATGAAACATTTATTAAATACCTATCCCATATACCGGTCATGATATTTTCCCTTAAGATTCCTAAAGCAGTGATACAAAGCAATAATATAAACCTCAATGAAAATACAGTCCTAAAAAATCTTGACATAAACACGGAATCTTTAATATTCCATAATATTGCCAATATAAACCCTATCGATGCTCCTGAGGATATAGGGCCTTTGAAAAACAGATCTCGTTTTAGAAAAAGTATAAGCATCACTATGATTGATAAACCGGTTTGAATCCATACAGGTATATCTTCAAGGTTGAACTCGCGATTGATAAATGATCCTAAACACCAAAAAGCAAAAAATGATATAATCCCTGATACCAACACCGGAAGTAATTCTTTACCCATCTTTTGTCGTCCCCCAATCTACTATAATGAACTGATTTTTCATTAAAAGCACAGTCAAATCCCATGAAATAGGTTGACCTATAATCTTATGAAAGGCAAATCCAAAGCAACATAATTGAGATAACATTAAAAACATACTCCCTTTAATATTATATAAAAACTCAAAAAATCCTTCTTTCTTTTACATTTATGCCGATAATGAGCCTTAAAATTATAATAATTTTCAATTTTTCCCAGAATCAAACCAGCAATTGCAAAAAAAATAAAGGCTGCGGTTAAGCAGCCTTTACGGGTAATTGATGTTCCTGCAGTGAAACTAATTGATATCCCATCATAAAATTATTGGCAGATCTTTTAAGGTACACCATATATTTTACTTCACCGTTTCGCAGGATTACCCTGGCCTATTTCTCAATACATGTAAGAGAGAAAAAGGAGAATCACTCCCTTGTCGGTTAATATTATTTTACCCATATTATCAATTTATAATCATATAATTTTAATAAATTTATGGATTATTTCATATTAAACAATTTACAAAACTGTATGATGCTAGCTATATAGAGAATCCTTGCCAAAAAAGAAACGCGGCCTGTTTTGTTGGGCGACCGCGCAAAGTATTTGAAATTCCACATAAATTAGTTCCTGCTCTGGATATTACCATGTACTGGCTCGCACAGCGGTTCGTTCTACAAGTAATTATGAATTTCTTCTTTGTACTTTTCCCTTCCGAGATGCAGCTGATTTTTGAACCGGGCTTTCCGTTTTATGGGATTCAGCATACTGCTCCGCTAATTTTCTTGATTTATGATTCAGATATAAACCTCCAAAAAACATTACACCGCATAATATAGCAATGAATATGTCAACGCCACTCATATAAATCTCCTCCTGATAGTGTAATATAAGATATACATATTATATCATATATGGATTGCCGGGTTTAAAGCCTAAAATAAAATAATGGTTACTTTTCGGCAATGAATATAAGATAATATCCTAAAAGTATGCTGCCTATAACAACACCGCAATCAGCAATATTGAATATCGGAAAATTTATAAGTCTAAAATCCATAAAATCAACTACATATCCAAACCTCATCCTGTCTATAAGATTTCCAATCGCACCGGATAATATCATTGATAAACTTATCTTGACCAATATATTTTCGTTCCTGTGGCGCAGCAGATAATATACAGCAAATATTATAAACATGACGGTAACCACGATAAATAAAGTCCTCTTGTTCTGCAATATGCTGAATGCAGCCCCTCTATTTTCAGCATACGTTAGATGAAATACTCCCTTTATCAGCGGCACGGTCTGAGAGGGTGTCGGTTTTAAATAAACCGACGCCAGATATTTTGCTGTCTGGTCAAGTACTATGATACATAATATCAATATAATATAAATCATATATTCCCCCCTCAGTTACAAACTGCCAAACCGTTTCATCATTTTTAAGACATTGACTCATATTTATAATTATAACAGTTTTTGGGCATGACTTAAAATATTACTTATAACTATCAAAACATACTACTTCATTAAGCTTTTTTCTCGGCCTTGGATTAGGATTTTCGGCAGGATATCCTAAAGGGAATATGGCAACTACTCTGACATTATCCGGGATATCGCACACCTTTTTGACTTCATCCTCAAGAAAAGCTCCAATCCAGCAACCGCCGATTCCAAGTTCTGTTGCTTCAAGCACCATAAATGATAGTGCTATCGAAAGGTCTATCGTATATGCCGGCTGTCCGCAGGACATAACTTTATCAGATTGTGTAGCACACATGACCAAAACTGCCGGAGCTTCTCCTACAAACTCCTGTCCTTTTGCAGCCTTTATGAGCCTTTTTCTTTTGTCCTTATCCCTAACCACTACAAACTTCCAATCCTGCTTATTATTTGCCGAAGGTGCAAGCCTTCCGGCATCCAATATCTTGCTTATTTTTTCTTCCTCAATATCTCTCTCTTCAAAAGCTCTTATACTTCTTCTCTCTTTTATAGCTTCATAAACATCCATTGAAATTCCTCCTATCAAAATATTTTTATTTGATTTCGTACTGCCATAAGACAGTATCACATGGATGACACATTTTAATATTTCACTGTCTCGTCTTTAAAATGCTGGACCCTTTCAAACTTGCCAAGCAAAAACATCAAAATCGCAGAACCTACTGCAAGCATAAAGCTAATGGGCCATATATTTTCAACGCTTGTTCGGGATATAAGCTGTCCGGCTATCATGGGCCCAACCGCTTGACCCATACCCGATACCAATAATATAAACGAATTAAACCTGCCCCTGTGGGATATAGGAGTGCGGTTAGCCAGATACACGCTTGAGCTTATGGCATTTAGTATCTCGCCTATGGTCCATATGATCGTTGAAAACGCAAAAACAAAATAACCTTTTGCAAAATAAAGCATCCCGAATCCTAAAGCAAAGAAAATACCTGCCAGCGATACTTTGAAAATATCCCTTATCTTTTTAGTAAGAGCTGTAATCAAAGTTGTCATTGTAATCACTACAAGACAGTTTATGGTGTTTAGCATGCCGAGCAGCCTTGGGCCTTCTATTAGGCCGAATATCTCCTTTGTTTGAATCGGAAGGCTGAAATGTGATTGAACATATACAAATGAATATATTGCGCTAACCAGCGCAAACATTATGAGTTCAGGCCGCTTAAACAATGCGGAAATAAGCCCGCCCTCCTCTGCTCTCTCGGCACCGTCCATTTTAAACCCTTCCTTTATCTGCTTTGCGGAAGGTTTGGTTTCATTAACAAAAACAGCAAGCAAAAACACTGCAATAAATGTTGTTGCAGCATCACCTAAAAAAAGCAGTTTTATATGATTGTAAAAGAGGTAACCAGCCACAATGGACCCTATGGCCGTTCCTAAGTTTATCCCCAGGTAAATCAATGAAAACGCAGCTTGCCTGTTTTTTGAAACAGTCAAATCATTTATCATCGCACCGCTTGCAGGCCCTACCAGGCTACTGAAAAAATTTGATAAAATAAGCAGCTGCGGTACATAAGAAAGATTTGCGATAAATCCGCATACAACGAGACACGCGGCCGCAAGGCTCATAAAAATTACCATCACTTTTTTTCTTCCGATATGATCCGCCAATTTGCCGCCCAAAAGCACTCCTGGGCCCTGCACTGCTGCGCATATGAAAAGTATGTAACCTGCCTGTTTTTCATCCATCCCAACCTTCACTGTAAGAAGCAAGGTCAGAAAAGGAAACACAAAGTTTCCAATACAGTTTACCACCCTGGCAATGAATATAAAGTATACGCTCCTTGGCAATTTTGAATATGGTTCTATTATGTCTTGAAATTTCATAAATACTCCTCTGTCAATTAATATAAAGTTTATCAGCAGGTCTCTGCTTAACGAAGATGCTGATTTTTGAGCAATCCAAGTGAGCGATGTGAACACTTTTGCTAAGTTCTTGGCGAAATTGCCGAAGCGAATCCTAGAACTTTTGCTGACTTTGCAAAGCGAGTTGCAAAAGTTCTTGATGAACGAGAGCAATAAGCCTTAGAACTTAAAAAGTGCGAACAGCGAGCAGGATTGCTCAAAATCAACATTATGCTTTAATATAGCGTATCTTAAAAATATCTACATTATATATAGTATATCAATAAATTGATATGGATGCAGTGATTTTTTGCATAATACAACGAGGCGATAATGCAATGATGTTCTTTTCCGTGAATTGTTTCCATAAATATTGTTATTATGGAACATTTTGCATATGGCCTGCGTCTTATTCTAAGATAAAAAATAAAAGGAGGATTTTTATGAAAAAAATATTAACATTTTTAATCACCGCTACCATAATTATTACGACCCTTCTTCCGGTGCAAGGGTTTGCACTTCAAAATAAAGAGCTCGAAAATGCCATAAATACAGCCAAAACAGCACTGGATATAGGAGATGGTTATGACGATTTCAGTTATAACATGTACAAATCAAATAACGAGACCAGATATAACTTATCATGGAGAGATACCAAAAACAAACTGGGAAATATAGATGTAACAATCAATACCAATGGAAGAATAGTCAGCTACTATTCATACAATAAGGAATACGACGACTCGTCAAACCGTTCAAAGCTTCCTAAAGTAAGCAAGGCAGATGCACTTAAGACATCCAATGCGTTTATACAGAAAATTGACTCCTCAATCTACAATAAGATAAAGTACGAAGAAAACGATGAAGCAATAAATATAAACAGTTCAAATTATTATTTCAATTATGTGAGGTTTGAAAACGGCATACCTTTTTATAACAACTATGTAAACGTTTCAATAGACGGGAATACGGGCAAGGTAGAGAGTTTTTACTGCGAATGGGCCGATGATTACGTTTTCCCGGATGCGAGCGGCATAATAGCCTTAAGCAAGGCTCAGCAGATATATAAAGATAAACTCGGACTTAAGCTTTTATATAAGATAAGCCATGATGATAGCGGCTCAAAACCCTATCTGTCGTATGGTCCGGTATATAGCAATCGTTCAATCGATGCTAAAACCGGGGAAGTAATAGATACAAGCAGATATTACGGGCCTATGTATGATAAAGGCGGAATGGGCGCTAGCGGAAATTCAGAGTCAGCCCAAAAAGAGGCAGCCCTTACGCCTGAAGAAAAGAAAGCCGTTGAAAATTCAGCCGATTTTCTGAGTGAGAGCAAAGTTGAGGAAATAGCAAGAAAAACATTGAACCTTGATTCCACTTACAACGTCGAATCAGCAAACCTGTACAACGACTATATGAATAAAAGCGATTATATTTGGAATATATACTTTAGAAAAGAGAACCAAACAAGTACTGCAAATGGAGAATACATCTATGCAAGCGCTTCAATAGATGCAAAAACGGGCGAAATTACAAGCTTTTATAGATCATTGCCCTATGATTCTAATGCTGCAGTAAAGTACAATAAGGAGCAAGCTTTAAAAATAGCTCAGGATTTAATAAATTCACTCCAACCTGAAAGATCAAAGTATGTGAAATATACCGATTTCAATAATTCGGATGTAAGGCCTTTAAACGCGGAACAGCCTAAGGAACACAGCTTTACATTCACAAGAGTCTCAGACGGCGCATACTTCCTTGACAACAACGGCTTTAATGTAACGGTCGATACAACCCAAGGCATAGTGTTAAATTACAACCTTTCATGGTATAAAGGCGAACTGCCGAAACCGAACAATGTGATTACATCGGATAAAGCGCATGAGATATTGTTTAGCACCATTGGTTTACAAACCCAGTATATAGCTGATTATGCAAATACGGCAAATTCAAAATCTAGTCCGGATTCAAACACTAAACCTGTTATCAGGCTGGTATATTCAATAAAATCCGGTAAACCTGCAAGCATCGATGCATTTACAGGTAAGATACTGGATTATTCAGGCAAACCTTATGTTGAAAAGGCTGCCGCTAATTACAGCGATATAAAAGGAAACAAAGCCGAAAGTGCAATAAAAATACTCTCACAATACGGAATATCACTCCCTGGGACTGAATTCAAACCCGACACTGCTATCATACAGAAAGACTTTTTATATCTGCTGGCGAAGTCGATAAACCCGTCATATATGGTCAACGACATTACAAGCGATGATGAGGATAAGCTATACAATTACCTTATAAATTTTAAAATAATAAATGAAAATGAGAAATCTCCTAAATCTTCGGTTGCAAAGCAGGACGCTTTGAAATTTATAATAAGGGCGCTTAAATATGACCATATCGCCGATATAAAAGGCATATATTCACTTCCATTTTTGGATAAGGATAAAATAAATCCTGACCTTTACGGGTACGCAGCCATAGGTTACGGACTGAATATTGTAAAAGACGATAACGGCTATTTAAAGCCCACAGAAAATATAACCAGGGGCGACGCGGCTTTGATGCTATACAATCTTCTGAATATTGATTGATAAAATTAAGGCAATACAGATTATCAATTTAAAATGCCTTCGGCAGAAAATATTAAGTTTATGTTTTGCCCCGCAAAAAACCTGCCGCACTTTTCATAGTGCGGCAGGTTTTTTATAAAGCGGAAACGGCCATAGAAAACAGCCCATTTTATACCAGGGAAAAATTTAATTTTATACTGGACTATCTATAAGACATTTTATCGCAGTTATCGTATAATTATATGAAAGCAATATTGATAAATAATTAAAGGGGAGAAAGCCTTATGGAAAAAAGGTTGTGCCGTTCAACAATAAATAAAAAAATCTGGGGAGTATGCGGAGGGTTGGGAGAATATTTCAACATCGATCCCACCATAATCAGGCTATGCTGGCTGATGCTCGTTTTAGCATTTGGCACCGGAGTGCTTCTTTATATAATTGCGGCAATCATAATGCCCAATGAATCAACAACATAGACCAGTCTCACTTGGATTGCTCAAAAAATCAACATTATACTTTAACATAGCCAATTGTTAAAACAAAATATTCAATTTACAGGATTTGAAGTGATGTCCTTCTTTATCTGTTCCTTGACCTTTCCAACCAAGCCGGCAATATTCTTATAAGCTTTTAGTGTTCCATAAGTGACAATAGGTCTGCCCACGATCACAAATTTCATCCTTCTCGATAAAAATCCTCCGATTGCCATCAACGAATTTACGGTAGGGGACGTATTAACCAGATAAAGACCTTCATTTCCACTAGTATTGTTTAATATGTTATAAATATCGGTAAGTGCCGGCAGCACAATCATTGGGGCAAACTGCCTGCACATAGTATATACACTGGCGCCGAACTCATCTTTACCCATAAAAATGAGACGGCCCCAGTCTTTTTTTTCTATCCTGTCAAATGTAGGAATGGATAACAATGCATCTTTATTGGGAACATCATCCCACGGCAGCTTATTTACATGAATATTTGCAGCAACAGCGCTCGAGTGGGTGCCTCCTATATCATGATAAATAACAATCATAATGATCACTCCATATTTATAATCTCACGTCTTATGTTTTTGAAAAATGCAAATTAATATTCAACGATTTAGCAATGTCCCCAATAGTTTTAATCAAAATCAATATGCTTTTCCCCAGTACACCATATATTTAGCTTCTTTGCCGCAGCATATACATTTGTCGGATATATGCTCCTGCTCAAACGGAATACACCTTGACGTGGTACCTGCAACCTCTTTGATCTTCTCCTCGCATTCCCTGTCACCGCACCACATTGCTTTAATAAAACCAGGTTTATTTTCCGCGACTTCCTTGAATTCGTCCATATTCGAAACCGTATATGTCTTTTCATCTCTTATGGCTTTGGCTTTATTGTAAAGTGAATTGTGAATATCACAAAGCAGAGAGTTTATCCTTGATTCAATCTGATCCATAGGCACAAAATATTTCTCCCTGGTATCCCTTCTGACCAGTACTACCTGATTTTTCTGTATGTCCCTAGGCCCTATCTCAAGGCGGATCGGGACGCCTTTCATTTCATATTCGTTATATTTCCATCCAGGCATCTTGTCGCTTGTATCCATTTTCACTCTCGCAATTTTACAGACTCTATCTTTAATCTCATTTGCTTTGTCAAGTACGCCTTCTATATGCTGGGAAACAGGTATTATTATAACCTGTGTCGGTGCAACTTTCGGAGGAAGTACAAGCCCGCTGTCGTCCCCATGGACCATTATTATTGCGCCTATTATCCTTGTAGACATACCCCATGAGGTTTCATACACATATTTAAGCTTTCCATCTTTATCCGTATATTGTATATTGAATGCCTTGGCAAAGTTATCGCCAAAATTATGTGATGTTCCTGCCTGAAGGGCCTTGCCGTCATGCATCAATGCCTCCAGGGTATATGTAGCCTTAGCCCCGGCAAATTTTTCTTTGTCGGTCTTCTGTCCTTTTATCACCGGTATTGCAAGGAAATCTTCACAAAAAGATGCATATAAATTGAGCATCCTTATGGTTTCTTCTTCAGATTCCTTGGCAGTGGCATGAACAGTGTGACCCTCCTGCCACAAAAATTCCATAGTCCTTAGAAACGGACGGGTCGTCTTTTCCCATCTTACAACTGAACACCATTGGTTATAAAGCTTTGGCAGATCATTATATGACTGCACTATTTTAGCAAAATGCTCACAAAACAATGTTTCCGAAGTCGGACGCACGCACATCCTTTCAGTTAAGGGTTCATTGCCGCCCTGCGTAACCCACGCAACCTCAGGTGCAAACCCCTTGACATGTTCCTTTTCCTTATTGAGCAGGCTTTCAGGAATGAACATGGGCATGTAGACATTTTCATGACCTGTCTCCTTAAATCTTTTATCCAACTCTTTTTGTATGTTCTCCCATATCGCATATCCATACGGCCTTATGACCATACAACCCCTTACACTTGAGTAATCAGCAAGTTCAGCTTTTTTTACAATGTCGGTATACCACTGGGCAAAATCCTCATCCATGGATGTAATGGCTTCTACAAATTTTTTTTCCTTTTCCATATCTTAAACCCTCCTTATAGTCGTCCAAACTCCCCACGTTTTAAGCTAATGCTCTGTTTAACATATATTTATTATCACAACAACGCTCCTTCATGGATAAGAGTGTTTTATAGCATTATTATACTAGTTTCTCGGAATATCTCAAATACAATCAGTATAGACATTAAAAAAATATGCCTTAGATAATACCATTTTGAATGGAGCCTTCTAAGGCAGTGTGACTTTTTTACTCCCAGTCATCTATATTTTCAAGTCCGTCAAGCTGGTTTACAGCCCACTTTACAGCCTCTTTGCTGTTGTCAAACTCATCATTTGTATTGCTGACATATAAATACCCTTCTTTATTGTTGACTGATTGTATATAAATATCCAGATCATAACTTGATAACCTTAACTCTCCATTTTCCTCGAGCGTGTTTGACATCTCATCTAGTATTTCATTTTTCATAAGCATCACCTCCTTTTTATTCCTATATATTATTTCTATTATCAAGAGTTTATTATTCATTTAAAAATAGTTTATGTTAAGCAAAAATGTAAATTTTTTACTATATGTAAGTCAACATTTTTTAACACACCGCTTTTTAATATACAACTTTAAAAAGTCAATATCAATATATAATACGGATTCATATAATAAAGTGACAACTGCTTATAGAAGGTGCCCCATGTTTGATTTTCTCTGTTACAATAAGCTTGATTCATATGCTCCAAGCCAGCCTAAAGATGTACCTATATCCTTTATAAGGATTTTGAATGGATCGGAAATATTTAAACGTTTTGACGTTTATGCCGGCGACCGTATAGTTACCAGAGGAATCAGCTTTAAAAAATTTACTCCGTACTTTATTCTGCCTTCAGGAAAATATAAAATAGATATTTGCCAGTCAGGGAAAAAAGCATCAAATCTTCAGGTAAGCTCTATGTTAAATTTCATGCCTGATATGATATATACGGTTGCAATAGCAGGTACTTCACTTGTAGAGATGGTGAATATAAACGATCCCATACTCAAGCCGGAACCGCCATATGCAAACATAAGACTCGTTAATTTATCTTCTTCGATTTTCAATATGACAGATTCAAAAAACAATACCCTATTTCATGAAATAGGGTACAAAGAAGCATCAGATTACATTTCTATTTCTGAAGGAAAACATATTTTAAAGGGCATAGATTCTAAAATAGACAAAGTATCGTTTGTTATGAACCAGATTGAAATCAAACCTCAATGGAATTACACAATCTATGTGCTGGAATCTTCAATAAAGCAAATCATCCATCCACTTCTTTTGATAGACGGGACAACATATATCAAAAAAGTATAAATGTAAAGGGACAGTCAATTTTGAACTGTCCCTTGATCTATGTAATATTTAACTTTATATTTTTCTTTGAGCTCTTCTATCCTTTTAACATACATTTCATTAAACAGTTTTTCAACATCTTCATTGTTTAGGCCGGAATAGCTTTCCAATATCTTTTTCTGTATCTCTTTTTTGATTTTGTTTTTCATATTGGACTGGCTTATGGCCCGCATATAACCCTTGGGAGCATCATCTTTCCAATATTTTTCATAATCGACCCCAAGTTTTTTGGTTATCTCATCCATGGCCTTTTTTCCTTCTTCGCCTGAGGATTCAATTATTTCCCTTTGCTCATTTGCATATTGTTTAGCTTCCTGAAGCGATAATGCAACTCCCTCCTTCTGGGCTTCCTGAAAGAGCAGATCCTTTTCAACAAGTATGTCAAGGGCCTGTTTATCTGTCAGCTTTTCAGAACTGTTTCGCTTGTATGATTGTATATCTTTAATCAATATTATATCTTCCCCTACTTGAGCCGCAGGAGGGCTGTCAGGCATATTTTTGGATTTGCAGCCTGCAATATATAGTGTCAATGTGAAAGCAATTATCAAAATCAAGAATGTATGCTTCATTATCATACACCCCCTGTATGATCTTTAGATATGTTACAATATTTCAGGTCTTTGCAATCATTATACCATAAAAGATTATATCAAGCTTTTGCATAATTGCTGAACGCATTTCAAGCGTTATACCAGTAATTCCTTGTAGAGTCTCAAAAAATTGCCTCCGAGTATCATGCCTATTTCATCATCGGAATAGCCAAGCTTTATCAACGCCTCTGTAAACCGGCCTATATTTTTATGGCCTTTTATAACATCATAGTTGGTTTTGGCAGGTTTGACCGCAGGCTCTATAGCAGCAGGCATCCTCAAAAAATCACAAAAGTCAAATCCAAGGCCGACATGCTCAATCCCTACAAGCTTTGCAATATAATCGGCATGTTCTGCCAGATGCGTTGCATCTCCATTTTCAGGTTTGTCCGATACAAATGAACTGCATACATTCATTCCTATGACGCCTTTTTTGTCCGATAAAGCTTTGATCTGCTCATCGGTCAAATTTCTCATGGAATCCGCCAGGGCCCTGCAGTTGGAATGAGAAGCTATAACTGGTTTTTGAGATATCTTCATTACATCCCAAAACCCTTCGTCGTTTATATGGCTTACATCCACTATCATCCCAAGCTTTTCCGCAAGTTTTACGATTTGTACGCCAAAATCGGTGAGCCCGCCTTTTTTACCCTCATCAACATTTGCAAAATGGGACCCGTCGGCTGCAAAATTTCTCCTGCTCCAGGTTATGCCAACCATCCTTACCCCAAGCTCGTAAAATATCCTTAGAAGGTTTAAATCATTGGTCAAAGGGTCGACCCCTTCAAGTGAAAGGAGTATGGAGAGCTTATTCTCACTTTTAGATTTCAGTATATCATCATAAGTCCTGCATAGAGCAATTTTATCAGGAGATTCATATATTTCAGCATAAAGTGCGCTTACTTGGTCAAGCGCTTTTTTCAAACCCATTTCCGGTAAAAAAACGGTTTCAATATACAATGAGCATACAATCACATCAACTCCTGATTTTCTAAAATCAGGAAGAAATTCAGTTTCAATCACCTTTTTATAACCAAGTGCCCTTTTCATTTCTACATATGTCAAAAGATCGAAATGGGCGTCCACGATCATATATTTATCATGTATATCTCGTATCTTTTCCTTTAATTTCTCATCCATGAATCATTCCTCCAGCCATTATGATATCTAAAATAATATTTATTTTAAATTTGAAATAATTATAACGCATCAACAGAAAATTTTTCGGCTGTAGAAAAATTTTCTTACCTTCAAGCTTTGGCGAGCAGTGGCTTTATTAGGTTCCATGCTTATCTTTTATATCTTTAAGGTCTGTAATATCCGTTACTACAAGCTTTCCCGGTATTCTGTCGGACACGGTTACAGCCTGCCTGCCCATACTCTCCCATCTATTCTCAAATGTTTTTATAGGATAAAGTTTTCTTTGGCCTGTATATGGATCATTGACTATAACTTCTTTTGATGTATATCCAACCAGCACAAATACATGTTCAGGCGCAATCCATTCTATTTTCTTTCCATCCTTGTCATACCATGAGCCATATATATAAGGCAGAGCCATATCCTTGGTAGCCCAAACAACAAGCGGCCGTCCTCCATCTATGACTTTGAGCATTTCCTGAAAAGAAACGCCGGTAATATCCCTGGCATTGCCTTCGAGATATAAATTCAAAACTGATGCAACAGGTCCATGGTATACTCCAAATCCCTTATTTGAAAAAGGATCACCTATAAATACCTCTTCAGGGCTCATTCCATATAAAAGACCATTTCTATATATGGGAAGCGGCCCCTTTGGAAGGAACTTAGCTATTTCTTGCTTGTTCACATTTATGCCTGCCCATTGAGCGAGCATCGATGCCGCAGCAGATTCACACCCTGAGGGCAATTCAGGAAACTGGCTTATGACAGGTACACCGTCTACTTCTTTTATAACGTTTTCATCATGAGCCGTCTCATCCGAATCATAATCATAGGAAGATTCCACATTTGCCTCTGGAGAACTTGCGTTGTCCTCTGCAAAACCTATATTCTTATTTATAATCAAAAGCTCAAAAACTATAATTACAAGCATAACCAAAATAATAAAGTCTACTGTTTTTTGGA
>ENA-UOOI01002660-UOOI01002660.1-fermentation-metagenome-genome-assembly--contig:-NODE-2660-length-14940-cov-4.733289_pt1 | contig 14940 bp, 15 predicted proteins | sample MGYA00245779_ERZ724027 | MGnify/ENA primary metagenome ERZ724027 (study PRJEB28704, sample SAMN03018318) | fermentation metagenome | biome: anthropogenic terrestrial biome; feature: soil; material... | reverse complement strand
GTGAAATTGATTTGCTGATATGCGATGAATGGGGGTATGTACCTCTTGAGCGTGAGGGGGCACAGCTTTTGTTTCAAGTTATATCTGACTGTTATGAGCAAAGGAGTGTAATTATTACCACTAATCTGGAGTTCAGCCGTTGGGTAGGAATCTTCTATGATGAGCAGATGACTGCAGCCATAATTGACCGTCTTGTACATCATAGTTATTTACTGATCTTTGATAGGCCAAGTTATCGTCTACAAAATTCTCTGCTCAAGCAGTCAAGTTGACATAAGAATTCCCCACCAGTGCCTGGGGAAAAACCTTTGCAAAAGTGAGGAATTTGCTATTGCAAAAAACAATCACCATCATTTAATCTTAAGAATGCTTTCCCCAGCATATCCGTTACCATTTTAAATATTAGCCGTTTTTCAATCTGATAGGCGATGATCTCGCCGTTATATAAATCTAAAATCGGCGATAGATAGAGTTTCTCACCAAATGGAGAGAACTCTGTAACATCAGTAACCCATTTCTCAATCCCCACCAAATTAAAAAATCAAGGGCCCAATTTTTCTAAACCCTTGATTTTTCTGGAGCTTCCGGGCGGACTCGAACCGCCGACCTACTGATTACGAATCAGTTGCGCTACCGGCTGCGCTACGGGAGCCTGTCTTTTAACTTATTTAACCCATCATTTTTTAGCAAGCAACCTAAGCTTGCCAACCTTATTGCATTATAACATATCGGATATAACGGTGTCAAAATATTATTAGCTAGCATCTTCAATTCGCAATATGAGCTTATGTTATTTTGAACACTCTTTCATAATGCTCATTCGTTGATCAAAATAACATAATTCTATTTATGTCTGATCCCAAATTATGAATCGAAGTAGCTAACATTTTCTATCTTTATATGTTTTTTGAGTTTTGACTTGCTCTTCATCAATCTTTCCCAGACTTTATGGATGTTGAAGCTACATTTTTGTTATCAGCAAGTGCTGGTTTAGGATTCTCGTCATAATAATCCTATGGAATTTAGTTTCCATATGTTGAAGGTTTTTAGTTTTATATCGCTGCCGTCTGAAAACAGCTTCATGCCGAGGCTGTCCCTTGATGGATAAATCCTGTTTGAAACCGCCACTTCTCCATCGTTGCCGAATACTTCAACGGAGGATGCATCAAGGAATATATGAAGCTTTATTATATTATCCGGCATTTTTCTCATTTTGCATACATTCCTGCCGTCTTTTATGATACCTGATCTCGTTTTATCCACAATAAGCTCTTCTTTTCCCGGGTTATATGCGACAACCGTCTTTTCTCTTCCATCCCCGGAACATCTGAGTTCAAAACCAAACTGAGTTTTGCAGTCTTCATCGAGCATAAACTCCGCTTCTATTTCCACTGCATCGCCTGCAGCATCTTTGAGCAAATTTTCATTTGGTGCCAGATCGGCATCATTAATGCTTGCTTTTTCACCTCTAAGCGATTCAAGTTCCTCTATGGGGCGTGTGATGAGCAAACCGTCATCCCTCAATATCAGCTCTCTGGGTATGGTCATGGCACCTGCCCACCCTTCCTTTTTTTCCGGCATCTCTTTATCCCACATGTTCATCCACGCAAACATTATCCTGCGGCCCTTTTTATCGATAAATGTCTGAGCTGCATAAAAATTGGAGCCATAGTCCAAGTCCTTATAGTACTCATAAGTAAACTTGCCTGTATCATAATTCATATTCCCTATGAGGCAGATGTTCTTTGATCTTTTCATGTTTATAGGAGATACTATAAGTGCAAATCTTTCTCCTAAGGGAAATAAATCCGGACATTCCCACATGCTTCCTAGTGTCCCGTCGCTTTCTGCCGTAACGCCTACATATTCCCAGTTATTTAAATCCACTGACTTAAATAAAAGCGCTTTTCCGATGCCATCCTTGGAGGACCCTGTCACCATATACCATGTACCGTTATGCTTCCATACCTTGGGGTCCCGAAAATCGTCCGAGCCATCGGAAGGTACATCTTCTACAACGGGATTTCCTTCATATTTTTCAAAGTTAACACCATCGATGCTTCTTGCCACACACTGGACCTGCTTCGGGCTCCTATCGTCTACATTTCCCGAGTATATTAATGTAAACGTTCCATCGTCATCCACTGCACTTCCTGAAAAGCAACCGTTTCTGTCATAGGAATCCCCAGGTCTCAATGCAATAGGTAGATACTTCCAGTGAACTAAATCCGAACTTATAACGTGTCCCCAGTGCATTGGTCCCCACTCGGTACTGTAAGGATGATGCTGAAAAAACATATGATACTTATCCTTATATTGTATTAATCCGTTTGGGTCATTCATCCAACCTTTTTCAGGCATTACATGATACTTGAGTCTGTATTGATTATTCATATTAACCTCCATTTAGCTTAGCTTCTACCGCCGCCGGCACATTATGAGATCCACGTCTCCCTATTGCGCCTGATGAAACTTATCCAGTCTTCCAAATTTTGTATACTTTCCTATATATGCAAGCTCAACAGTGCCTGTCGGACCGTTTCTCTGCTTCGATATTATTACCTCTGCAATATTTTTCTTATCCGTATCCTGATTATAATATTCATCCCTGTATAAAAAGCATACGACATCAGCATCCTGCTCGATGGAGCCTGATTCTCTAAGATCACTGAGCATCGGCCTGTGATCTGTCCTGGCCTCCGGGGCACGGGAAAGCTGAGCGCACGCGATAACGGGTGTATCCATCTCTTTTGCAAGGGCTTTTATGGACCTTGATATTTCGGATACTTCCTGCTGCCTGTTTTCCGGCCTGCCCCTTCCCTGCATAAGCTGGAGATAATCTATTATTATTATGTCAAGGCCATGCTCTATCTTAAGTCTTCTGCATTTTGATCTCATTTCCGTTACGGAAATACCCGGCGTATCATCGATAAATATTTTCGCAGATGCTAAAGGGCCTGCGCTTGCCGCTAACCTCTCCCAGTCATCATCGCTTAAGTTTCCGCTTCTAAGCTTCAACATATCGATATTTGCCTCCGAGCATAGCATTCTGTATGCTATCTGTTCTTTTGGCATCTCAAGGCTGAACAATGCAACGATATTATGGTTCATTATCGCCGCATATTCGGCAATATTCAATACAAATGCCGTCTTTCCCATGCTCGGCCTTGCCGCTATGAGTATCATATCGCCCTTTTGAAAACCTGATGTCTTCGCATCCAGCTCCGGGAAGCCTGAAGGAATACCTGTTATGGATCCCTTATTATTGTAAAGCTTTTCTATCTCGTCAAAACCTCTTTCGAGTACCCTGCTTAACGGCTCAAAATCATGTGTTACTGCCTTCTGGGATATATCAAATATATCCTTCTCGGCTTTATCCAGTATTGCCGGAACATCCGTAGAACCCTGGTAACATTTTTCCATTGTTTCGGTGCAGGATTTTATAAGCTTTCTAAGCGTCGACTTTTCCTCAACAATCTTTGCGTAATACTTGACATTGGCCGTTGTAGGAACTGACGATGCAAGATTTGAAAGGTATGTCATACCTCCTACGGTCTCGAGTATATTCTTTGCTCTTAGACTGTCGACAATGGTTACAAGATCTACAGGTTCATCCTTGTCAAATAATTCAATAATAGTATCAAAGATAAGTCTGTGTGCTTCTTTATAAAAATCTTCCCCTCTTAGCATTTCCGACACAATAGAAATAGCATTTTTATCGAGAAGCATTGAACCCAGTACAGATTGTTCCGCTTCCAAATTATTAGGGGGAACCCTTAGCATATCCATTAAAATACCACCTCAATAACCTGTTCTATTTCCGATACAGGCACTATTTCTATATCTCTTATGTCCTTCGGAACATCGTTCATATTCTCCTGCGGGATAATAACTTTTTTAATCCCTGCCTGTTTTGCACCGTATATTTTCTCAAGTATGCCGCCTACCGGCTTTATATTTCCTCTTATGGAAATTTCACCGGTGACAGCTACATCCTGCCGTATGGGTTTTTCATCAATCGCGCTTAATATAACGCAGACCAATGCTGCACCGGCTGAAGGGCCATCCACATTCCCGCCGCCTATGACGTTTACATGTATATCCAGATCCGACAGATCTTTGCCTGTAAGTTTTCTTATGACAGATGCGGCATTATAGACCGAATCCCTTGCCATCGTACCGGCCTGTTCGTTAAACCTTATTTTGCCCTGGCCTTTCTTTTCCACTTTAAATGCAACAGCTTCTATTTCTATTACAGAGCCTAAATATCCAAAGACGCCAAGCCCCAGTATCCTGCCTGCTTCCATACAGCCTCTTGCCTTGTTTTTAGAATAAGGGACCATCCTTGAATCTGCAAGGACGTTTAAAAGATCATCTTTTGATATGCGAAGATTGCCCTTGTAATCGCTTTTATAATTTTTATAAAGCGTATACCCATAAACATCCGCCAGTATGCCTACAGCCCTGCGCCCCTCTATAGTATAATCGCTTATAGTCCTGGCCACTCCGTCATCGATAATTATTCCCAACTTTTCTGCCGCATTTTCAATAATCTGTACAATATTATCCTTTGACAGCGGTTCGAAGAAAACTTCCGTACATCTCGAACGAAGCGCCGGGCTTATTTCATCAGGCTGTCTTGTCGTTGCTCCTATTAAAACAAAATCTGCCGGTGCCCCTTCTTCAAAGAGTTTTTTTATATACATGGGGGTATTTTCATCGTCAGGGTCATAGTATGCAGATGAAAATTCTACTTTTTTATCCTCCAGTACCTTCAGCAGTTTATTCTGGAGCATCTCGTCAAGCTCGCCTATTTCATCTATAAACAGTACGCCGCCATGGGCTTCGGTAACAAGCCCCGGCTTCGGCTCGGCTATCCCATCCTCGGCTAAATCCCTTTTAGAACCCTGGTATATAGGGTCATGCACAGAACCCAAAAGAGGATTCGTTATCTCCCGCGGATCCCACCTTAATGTGGTCCCATCCACTTCAACAAATTTTGCTTTATACTTAAAGGGCGTATATGAAATTTTCTTGGCTTCCTCAAGAGCGAGCCGTGCAGCAGTCGTCTTACCGACACCCGGGGGACCATATAATATAACATGCTGCGGAAAAGGCGATGCGATTTTCGATATAAGCGATTTAATGGCTTTTTCCTGCCCTATGATCTCACTGATATTTGACGGTCGCAAAAGCTCCCTTACTGACTTTGAAAGCTTAATCCTGTCTAAGACTTCAAGATCTGCATATTTTTTAAGAGTCTTTGCATTTTCACAGCCTGTCCTCTTTTTCAATATCGAAAGTTTAAGCTCCTCCATATATTTTTCCTGTTTTTCCACAAGTATTTTATCGACTTTCCTGCGTATATCGGCTTCAACGTGCCTTTTAGCCAGTATGTTCGCCAGCTCATCCTCAACTTTTTCGATTGCTTCACGTATTTCATCGTCAGAAGGTACAGCTAAATCGTCGCTGTCTTTAAAAACTATTCTCATGAGAGCATATACTTTTTTTCTTAAGTCTTTGCATTCTATATATTCATATAGATTTCCCCTGACGGCTCTTTTTTTTACAACATCATTTCCAATCACATTGCCTGTAACATTATAGAGAATATCAACATATTTCAAAAGATCATCCTGATCAGCATCTTTGTTTTCGATAAATTTTGGTCCATCTGTTTCGATATAGTCCTGCAGTACAGATTTCAATTTGCTGTCCCCTTTACTCGGCTGTGACTTCCACCTTCAATTTTGCATTTATTTCGGGATATACTTTGACTTCAATATTATATATACCTTCGGACTTTATGGGCTCATCAAGCACTATTTTCCTTTTATCGATTTCAAAGCCGTGTTGTTTTTTTATTTCCCCGGCAATATCCTTCGACGTTATGGAACCGAAAAGCTTGCCGTTCTCTCCGGCTTTGACCTTGAACAAAACCTTTAGTCCGCTAAGTTTCTTTGCTGTTTCAAATGCCTTTTCCCTTTCATTCTGTTTCCTGTATTTCTCTGCTTCCTTTTTTTCATTAAGAGATGTAAGATTGCCGCCTGTTGCGGATACCGCAAATTTCCTTGGCAATAAATAATTTCTCGCATAACCGTCAGATGCGTTTATTATCTGACCTTTCTTGCCTACTCCTTTAATATCAACATTCAATATTACTTTCATTCTGTTTCGCCCTCCTCCTGATATTGTTTTATTGCATCGATAACCATCTTTTCCGCCTCGTCCAATGAGACGTCATATATCCTTGCACCGGCGACGGTCAAATGTCCTCCGCCCCCGAGCTTTTCAAGGACGAGCTGCACGTTCATATCCCCGAGGGACCTTCCGCTTATTATGACGTCCTTACCCTGTTTTGCAAGGACAAACGAAGCCTCTATACCCTTGATATTTAAAAGTTCATCGGCTGCCTGAGGAACTGCCAGCGACAGACTGCCTTCCCTTCCTTTGCATATCGATATGGCTATATTTTCCCCTATTATCTTTGCATTCTTAACAGTCTCCGTCCTTTCGATATATGTTGCAAAGTCGTCTGCCAGCAACTGTTTTACCGATGTCGTATCAGCACCGCACCTTCTTAAAAAAGATGCCGCTTCAAAAGTCCTGACGCCTGTCTTGAATCCGAAATTTTTTGTATCTACCATTATACCTGCCATAAGCGCTTCAGCCTCGATGACGGTAAGGTTCGGCTTTTCGGAAGTATATTGTATAAGCTCTGTCACAAGTTCACTTGTTGAAGAAGCATATGTCTCTATATAATAGAGCACCGCATTGTCTATAAAGTCCGCACTCTTTCTGTGATGATCTATTACAACTATCTTTTCAATTTTATCCACTATACCCGGGAACTCCGTAAAGCTCTTTATATGCACGTCTACGATTACCAGTAAAGTATCTTTGGCTATCCTGTTTAAAGCCTGCTCATCGGTTATAAATATGTTGCTGTAAAGAGCCATACCCTCCATCCTTTTGAGAAGGGATTGTATGGTGTCATTAGGTTTGTTCAAAATGATATACGCATTTTTTCCCCTGTTTTTAACAGCTCTGAATATGCCAAGAGCAGAACCTAAGGAATCAAGGTCCGGCGTGTCATGTCCCATTATTAAAACTTCTCCGCTCTGGTCTATCAAATCGGATAAAGCGTGGGCAATAACTCTTGCCTTTACTTTTGTACTTTTTTCAACCTCTTTTGTCTTTCCTCCGAAAAGCAAAAGCTTTTCCCCATCTTTGACCACCGCCTGATCTCCACCGCGCCCTAAAGCAAGGTCCCTTGCAGACGAGGCATAGGATGCAAGGCTCCCTAAATCGTGTGCGTTTTTACCGACGCCTACGCTGAGCGTAACGGGAAATTTATTGCCAGCCGTTATATCCCTTATGCTATCCAGTATATCAAACTTTTTTGCGATAACGGCATCCAGATATTTTTCTTCAAAAAACAGTATATATTTATCATCATCATATTTTTGGATTACCGCATTTGTTTCATTCGCCCACATGTTGATTTTTTTATCTATTTCTGCCACAAGCGTCGGGCGGTTCACATCGTCGACACTTTTCAGGGCTTCATCAAAGTTATCTACATCCACAAGGCATACCACAGGTCTCTGGCTCTCGTATTTTTTGCTCAGATTATAATAGCCGGTATTATCTATAAAATACAGCATGACAATATATTTGCTCTGTCTTTTACTATCCGTAATATCTATGGGATTGACAAGCACAGAAAATATCTTATCCCCTATCAAGACTTTGTCAACAATCTGTATGTTTTTCGATATAATATTTTTTATATCGATATCCTTTATATACTCATTTACTTTCTTGCCCAGTAAATCTACATTTGTAAAGTAATCGCCCATCGATTTGTTATACCATAAAACCGTCCCGTTATCTTCGCATATTATAAGAGGCAGTGGCAGGTTCAAAACTGCGTTTTTAGTGGCCAACCCCAAATCGGACGACAGATTTTCTATATATTTTGTCCATTCGCTTTTACGGTTTTTTATGCTCAAAAGGTTATAATAGATGAGCACTCCTAAAAGAAGCAAACACAAAGCGCCAAGATAAATATTGTAGAAAAACATCATAACCGTATACAGTCCAATGATTATAAGATATATCTTCGTATTCGGCATCAGGACTTTTAAAATTCTGTTATGTTCATTCATAGATTATTCCCCCGGGTAAATTCTTCTCTTTCTCGATGGATTTATTTTTCGAAAATCTAATATAAAATCAATAATCCCAAGGTAAAATATAACCATCGACAGGCTGAGCAGCATTACCATTATAAATATGCTCAGTATTTTCCCTATTCTTCTGGACCTTAAAAACCAGTAAACTACGGCAAAACCATCTATTATAAAAGCGAACTGAAATATGATATATATGCTGTTGAACACAATATCGGCATTATTTACCTTTAAATATACAAGTATAAATGATACAAGCATTGAAAAAAACAGGCCATAGCTTAAACTGTTGCTCACATACCATTCGTTAAACGGTTTTAAGGTGTCTATTTTTATTTTAAGTCTCTTAAATATGATGCCCACAACGTAATAATTTAAAAATGAACCTAAAATAGATGTAACTGCGAGCATCCCCGGCAAAACCATTCTCAAAAGTGAGGAGTTAAGTTCCTTAGGAATCATCACATTTATCTGCTCTTCGCTTATTTGCATGCCCCTTAGCATTTCTCTTGCCCCTGATATGCCGTCATCAAACATCTTATATGTTTCCTTCATTACATCTATTCCAAATATCAATGTGGAAAGCTTTATAGTAACTATATATGATATAAACATGGAAGCCGCCATCGATAAAACTGTAATAAAAGGCGATGTCTTTCTCCTCAGGCATATCCCGAGAATTACTGCTGGTATGCCGTATAAAAGTATAAGTGAAAACGCCGAAATCGGGTTTGCAAATGCAGATACAATCAAAAATAGTGCAAATAGCGACATTAAGCTCATCTTTATATCATATTTAAATGTAAGCAATGTTATAGGTATGGGCCATAATATATATCCTACTATCATAAAAAAAGGTACATATATGCTCATTATTATGATTATGGACGCGATAGCTATTAATATGGACGCCTCCACCAATGCCTTTGTATTTATCTTATTCATAATGGATTATTTCCTCTCTCTTATATAGTTCAAAAGTTTCGAAAGATCTCCATAGTCCTTTTCTATTTCATCCTCTTCAAGTATGCCCAATTTCAATTTATTTTGTACCTTTGAGTCTATATATGAAAACTCTATGCCTATCCTTTTTGAAAGGAGATACAATAATATGACCATTCCCGCAATGCAATCCGCAATCACATCCTTGCTTGCTTTCGATCCCTTTAAAAGTCCCTTGTTAAGCGAGGATAAAGCAGACAGTATTTCAACTTTAAGCCATTCTATCGTTTTTATATTACCTGTTACGTTAAAGTCCTCGTTCATCCTATTTAAAGCCCCCTCAAAAAATATGCTACAGAATATATTCTGTATCCGGGCTGTAAATCCTCTATATAATGTCATACACAATTAGACATAAAATGAATTAAATTCTATTTCTCAACAATCAAGCAGCAGCCGGGTATTATAATACCCGGCTGCATTTTTTTATATTTATTTTGCCTATTCGGTTGTGTAAGGCAGAAGAGCAATATTTCTTGCTCTTTTTATTGCCACTGTAAGCTGTCTCTGATGCTTTGCGCAATTTCCGGAAATTCTCCTTGGAAGAATCTTCCCTCTTTCAGATACATATTTTCTAAGTTTGCTTACATCCTTATAATCTATGCCTTCAGCTTTATCGACACAAAAAGCACAAATCTTTTTCTTAGGCCTTCTATTTTTAAGATTTTTCTTTAACATCCAGTTTCCCTCCTTATTCCTCTAAAACGGAACTTCATTATCACCATTTAAAGGGAAAAAGTCTTCATCCTTCTGGGCACCTGTGTTCGTTGGCCCTTCAGGTGTCGGTTTCGGAGTATACGTTGCAGTTGCATCTTTCTTTTCAAGGAACTGAAAATCGTCGACGACTACATCCGTATAATACCTTTTCTGACCGTCATTCCCTTCAAAAGTACGTGTCTCTATCCTGCCTGATACCGCTATCAGCCTGCCTTTTTTTAAGTAGTTCGCCATCGTTTCGGCCAATTTGTTGTAAGATACACAGTTAATAAAATCTGCTTCTCTCTGGCCTTCTTTATTCTTAAAATTTCTATCAACAGCTAAGGTGAAGGTGGTTACGGCTACACCGCTTCCCGCCGTAAATTTAAGCTCCGGGTCACGAGTCAATCTGCCTATTAAAACAACTTTATTCATTTACTTCACCACCTTATTTTATTTTTTATCGAGATTTACGATTAAATGCCTTATAACAGTATCGGTTATTCTGAATATCCTATCAAGTTCTTTCGGAAGATCAGAATTTGCTTCAAAGTTGATAAGAACATAATAACCTTCTGTCAAATCATTTATTTCGTATGCTAACCTTCTTTTGCCCCATTCATCAACATTTGTAACTTTACCATTCTGTTCAATGATACCCTTTATTTTTTCGATGTTAGCTTTTGTAGCCTCTTCATCGAGATTAGGGTTCAATACGAATACTGTCTCGTATTTTTGCATAATGTCACCTCCTCCCCCCGGACTAACGGCTCTACAATTGGTAGAGCAGGGATTCACAATTAAATATTATAACATTTAACCCGGGCAAATACAATAAAAAACTTTTGTATCTTCGATTCGCAATATGGACTTTATGGTTTAATTTTCTTCACCTTCAGTATCGCTGTTTATTTGTGCATCGTTTGACGGCGCATTGCTCTTAATTACCTTCTTTACTGCTTTTTCAAATTTCACCCTTGGAAGCATTACCTGATGGCCGCAGGTCAGACACTTTATCCTGAAATCAGCCCCTACTCTCATAACTTCCCATTGGAAACCTCCACATGGATGCTGCTTTCTCATCTGTACGACATCGCCGACATAGAATTTTCCTGGCAATATTATCCCTCCAGTTCTAATTATTACCATCATCTTTGATTATTACACATGAAGGAAATAGAATATCTATACCTTCCTTTTTAAAAGAATCGATAATATTTTTTCTGATTTGCATTTCAATGCTAAACTGCTTTAATGGCTTTGTCTTTGCGGATATGCTTATCTCCGTACTGTTGCCGTAGAGCTGAGTGATGCCAAGAACACTCGGCCCATCTATTATATCGCTGTTGCTCATCTTTATCTTATTGCATATTCCGTTCAATACTTCAATAACCCTGTCGATATTCGCATCATACCCGACTCTGATTTTTACCGAAGCCATCGAATTATCCCTCGAGTGGTTCGTAACCTTTGAAATACTTCCATTTGGTATTATATGCAAATCCCCATTATAGTCCTTAAGCCTAGTTATCCTGAGCCCTACCGCCTCAACAAAGCCCGACATATCATCGATTGTTATGTATTCCCCTACCGAAAACTGATCTTCAAAGATAATTAAAAATCCTGAAATTATATCCTTTATAAGGTTCTGTGCTCCGAAACCTATCGCGATACCTGAAAGCCCTGCGCCTAAAAGCAACGTTCCAGTCTTAAAGCCCAGTGCATCCAGTATTGTAAGTATTCCTATTATATATAAAACATATTTCAATATACTTTTTAAAAGTTCGCTCAATGTGTCGCATTTTCTGTCGTTGAAACCAAACCTGGATTTTTTTTGCTTATCAAAAAATCTGTCAATTATTATGCGCCCGAAATGATTAAATATCTTTACTGCCACTATTATAACGATTATCTGAAAAAGTATGTTCCCATATTCCAAAAGCTTGTCTGTATTGTAGAATATTTTTTTGAAATCCTGCAGATTAAAATTCATAAATGCTCCTCCTGAAATCTCTTCTTTTATATAATTTATCATATTGATTCAATAAAAGAAAGAGAAAACATATTTACATTTTCAATTGTTATAAAAATGCTCGACATAATGGGCAAAGCTCATAAAGAAGCATTAAGAAAACCGATAAAATAAGATAAATCAACAGACAAGTAATGCTCTACGTAATATAGCAATTTGCATATTTTGCTTTATTTGATGGAATGCATTACAATTATCGATACGGCCGCTCTACTAATAGTTTAGTCTATGACATTCAACTATAAGTCGGTTGTTCATAAACTATAAAAAGGTATTATTAGATATAGATTAAGACAAGGAGGTTGCGACCATAATGGTTAATGAGAATTTTTCGAAGATGGCTCAGTTTATTTCTGAATTAAGAAAAGAGAAAAAGCTGACCCAAAAAGATTTGGCTAAACAATTGGGGGTCACTGATAAAGCTGTGTCAAAACGGGAACGTGGGTTAGGTTGTCCTGACATATCACTATTATCAAAACTATCTCAAGTATTAGGTGTAACAGCAAGCGAATTATTAAACGGCAAAAAAACGGAGTCATCTGCTCCGCAGGTAGAAGATATGGTTAAAACAACCCTTGAATATGCTGATGTTACAACAAAAACCGCAATTGTGAAAGGATTCAAATGGAAACATGTCGCCGTAATATCCATAATACTTATACTATGTATATTTGTTTATATCGGCTGTCATGCAGCGATTAACGAAGGATTGTCATGGTGCGTTTTGCCTATACGGATTATACTATTTATCTGGTTGACGGCATTATTTATAGCATTTGTTATGGGGAAAAATAAAATAAGTTCTTTATTGCTCTGTGGATTTTTTGTTTTTATAGCAACATTTTATTATTCTGCCTTGAATCAAACCCCGATAAGAAATGTCAGTACTTTTAACGGATTTACGAATGATTATCTTCCTCACTATACGATCATTTTGATTATGTTTGTAATTTCTATCGCACTAATGGTGATCTCTTTTTGTATTAAAGATAAAAAGATTTCTGGAGATAAGTTTTTCCTTCTTGTAGCAGCAAGTATAGCCATCATTATGTTATCCGCACTTACTGAGCCGGCAATGATAAATTATGTTGATATCAACGGTTTTGGTATAGATGGAAGATTTTCAATCCTTTTGTTGCTTACATTATTGATAAGTTGCGCTTCTCTGGCACTATTGGCAAAGCACCAAAAATGGCAGATTGCAGATAAACAAACGAAAGACAATGATTGATCTTGATACGATAGCTATTTGAATAAAGTCTTACCATCTACAGGCAACGTCGCTTTTTTATCCATGAGAGGACCGCCGACCGCCGTGAAATAGCTGCTTTCTTTAGGACAAAGTCCGAAAGTTTCAAGCTTATTTGAAGAATATTGTTGAATCGCCAAGCCCCGGCTCAAAATGGTCTACAGGCTTAGGCGATAGAGAAAATAGGCTTATTCAGCCTATTTTCTCTATCGCCCTTTTTTCGTTATCTGTTATGAATTTGTATATCCCTTTTATGCTGATATTACCCGAATGAAGTATTTCCTTAATGGTTTCTATGCCGCTTGCATTGAACCTTATGGAGATTCCGCAGCTTTGTGTAATTTCCCTTGGAGTCGGTATAACCGTTACATTAAAGCTGTTTTCCTTAAGATAATCTTCGGCTTCCATTGCGCTATTTGTATTTTCGAAGGATACGAAATAAAATTGTTCCAATTTTATCACCTATAATTTTATAGTATTTGCAGCATTGTTCATTTTTTCAACTATAGTATACATATTCGTAATGCTTCCTATCAGAAGTTTAGCCTTAAGGCCGTAATAATCAAGGCATGTCCCACAGGGCATTATCTCAGTACCCCTATGAGCAAGCTTTTTGAGGCTGTCTAAAACCGGCGAATCTTCTGTCGTAAGGTGTACTCCGCTGTTTAAAAAAATCATGGTTTTTGGAATATTATCGGATTCGGATAACGCAAACATATAGCTTTTCATAAGGATTGAGCCGAGTTTATCGTCTCCTGTGCCAAGTTTATCCGATGCTACAATTATAACAAGATTATTTTCACCTGCCGCATCATTTTTAATTACCTGAGATTTGGTGATTGTTATGTAAAATAAATTGTCCTTTTTTCCCACGTCCGATTTACATCCCATGCTTTGTGCAAGTTTTAATACATTTTCCTTTGCGACCTCATTGTCAACTATCGTGACCACATCACCTGAATCAATTTCTTCAAGGCCTTTCTTTGTTATTATAACAGGTTTTGGACATTCAAGCCCCCTGCAATCGATTACCTTTGCCATATATACCCCTTCTTTCAAAAAAATATAAAATGATTTAACCATCCGTGCCGTCTGAAATTGAAATAGTCCGATTTATAAGTCCCTGTTTTATTGGTAACGCATACTTCACCATATATTATAGATATATCGAAAAGGGATGTCTATATTCGATCTTAGTGGTGTTTGCATAAAGCAGGGTATGGGGCTTACCCTGCTTTATCCACCAGATTGTAGTGAATCACCACATCCCGACACTTCTGCCCATCCACCACCTTGCGTTCTCCGATTTCGATGTACTTGATGAGTTCCAGAAGCATTTCCCGGTCAAGCGGTTCGATGGCAACATACTTCTTGATGCTCTGGAGGTACTGCTCAATATCACGCTTATCCTGTGCAGTGTCGGCAAGGCGCTTTTTTAGATCCTGCACCAGTGACTGCTTTTCTGTCCGCTCCACTTCGTACTTTACGATGAGACTCTTGAACACGGCTTCGGGAACAGTGCCCAGCACCTTGTCCTCGTACAGCGCTTGTGTAAGTCGTTCCAGCTCCGCAAGCGGTTTCAGGTAGATGATGTGAGCAGAACAGGCTCCCGCGCCACTTCGTGTGTAATTACCGCACAGATACGAAACATATTTGACAAAGCCTTTCTTGGGGTAATTATGGGTTTCCTGCGTGTACCTCATGGCAAAGCCGCAATCCATGCATTTCAGCAAACCGCCGAACAGGCTGATTTCATTATCCTTGGT
>ENA-UOOI01002659-UOOI01002659.1-fermentation-metagenome-genome-assembly--contig:-NODE-2659-length-14942-cov-102.419426_pt1 | contig 14942 bp, 12 predicted proteins | sample MGYA00245779_ERZ724027 | MGnify/ENA primary metagenome ERZ724027 (study PRJEB28704, sample SAMN03018318) | fermentation metagenome | biome: anthropogenic terrestrial biome; feature: soil... | reverse complement strand
ATATTCCATTCACTTTTCCCGTTTGCAAAGATGTTCTAAGGATTAAAATGCCAGAGAAGCTAAGTGATTTTGTTAAACTCGCTATCGCTCAGACAAACGAAATACACTAAGCTTCTCTGCCATTTTAACCCTAAGAACATCTAAATGCTCACTCTATGTTCATTCCATATATTTTTCTTATCTCCGCTGTAATTTGTTCATTAATGATTTTAAATTACGAAGCTTTGATATGGAAAATATATAAATAATATTTAAATTATTTATTGTTTGCTGTTTTAAAATATTTCAAATGGCAAAAATATAAATGAGGTGATTATATGTTAAACGATATAGTTGAAGCAAGAAAAAAGAAGGAAGATTATTATGAAGTAATGCTTCAAATTCCTGAAAAAGAATTCTTTAACTCTTATGATAATATAAGCGATACTGCAGCTAAAGAAATTCTTACAAACTATTTAAGGCATCATCAGGATGATGGTAAACCTCATGATATTGAAATAAAGCACTCAAAACCCAATCATATAGTAAACATTGAAGCCAAACTTTATTATGAAAATAATGATCATACAAGGCAGCTTTATATTTAAATGAGATATCCATTATTAAAGCTCTTTCCGTTCTTTATTGCTGGTATTGTTTCATATTTTGCAGGAAATTTCTATTTATTATGTGCAGCAGAAGCTGCACTATTTTTAATTTTATATAGAAAGAAACTGTATTATACAATTTTATTTTGCTGTATTTTTAGTGTTTTGGGTGCCCTATGTGCTAAAGCAAATTATTTTAATTTTAACAGTAAATACGAATTTTTAAAAAGTAAAAATGAATATGAAGGGTATATTGTTGAAAAAAATAACAATGTTTTAATTTTAAAAAATTATAAAGAAAATTACAAATTGAAGATATACTTATATTCACAAAGGGATATAAAGCCAGGAGATTATATTAAATTTTCAGGAGTTATTAGGGAAAACCAAAGAAATAGTGAAAGGTTTCTTTATTCTAAAGGAATAAATGGAATTATAAGCTTGTCAGATAAAAATATAAATATAAATTCCCCCAAATCACTTCGGATGATTCCTACAAAAATAAAATATAAAATTATTAACGGCTATTTAAATATTGACGAGGAAGGAGGAGGCTTTATATCAGGGCTTGTATTTGGATATAATAATGAGACTGAAAACGAAGATATTTTTAGAGAGTTAGGCATATCTCATATTCTTGCAGTTTCAGGATTTAATATTGGAATAATATATTATTTTATTAGAAGAGCTTTGATAAAAACATCAGCAAAACTCAGATACTTATTATGCTTTATTATATGTTTTTTATATACTTTTTTAAGCGGGTTTGAGCCTTCAATTACAAGAGCTTTTATTATGATATCACTTTATATAATCTCAAGAGCAATAAATAAACCCTATGAACAAATCAATATAATATTTGTTTCTGCATTTATGATGCTTTTATATAATGCTTATTATGTATTTAACTTAGGATTTATTTTATCCTATACGGCAGTACTAGGTTTAATTTTATTTAAACATAAATTTTCTGATGCTATTCCTATAAAAAATCAAAAGGTAAAAGAGGATACTGCAATTGCTCTATCAGCTTTTACTGCGACATTTCCAATTGTTATTTACATCAGTGGTTTTTTTTCAATTATAACAGTGCTGGTAAATATTATTATAGGGCCTATGGTTTCAGCTATTACAGTAATTGGTTTTTCATTATCGTTTTTATATTTAATTACAAGCATAAAGTATTTTCTTTTTCCTGCAGCTTTTCTTGGGAAGATGTTTATGGAATTAATTAAATTTATTAATAAAGCCAATATAATGGTGTATCCAGGAAGACCTCATTTTATGTTTATAATAGCCTATTATATTTTAATGATATTAATTTTTGATGTGTTTGATATTAAAATGTCTTCAATTCAAAAAAAATATACCTACTCATTTTTAGTTTTAATAATGAGCATTTCATTAATTAAGTATTCCCCTTATTTAAAAATTCATTTTATTAATGTTGGGCAGGGGGATAGCATATTCATAGAAACCCCTGGAAGGAATGGGATATTGATTGATACAGGACCTGAATTCGAAGGGTATGCTGCTGCTAGAAATAAGGTAGTTCCTTATATTAGACGATGCGGTTATAGAAGTATTGATGGGCTTATTATTACTCATTTTCATAGTGATCATTGCGGCGGGTATAAATATATAGAGGATGAGCTTAAAATAGATAGCTTATATACTTTCAGCAGCTCTAAGGATAAAAATTTTAATGAAATTAAATATGGAGATACTTTGAAAATCAATGATATACAAATTAAAATCTTAGCACCTGAAAATTCAGTTATAAGTAATAATTCAGAAAATGAAATTTGTCTGGTTCTTGAAGTTTCTTATAAGAACTTTAATATGCTGTTAACATCAGATGCAGAAAAGAGCGTTCTTGATAGGATCACAGGTGAATTTGATATTTACAAGGTATCCCATCACGGATCTTATGCTTCATTTAGCCAATCTGCAATAGATAATTCTAAAATAGGAACAGCAGTAATATCTGTTGGCAGAAATAGCTTTGGTCATCCATCCTATAAGGTAATTGAAAGTTTAAATGAAAGAAATATACCAGTATATAGAACAGATATAAATGGTGATATAACAGTAATTTCTGATGGATATAAGTACAGCGTTCTTTTAAGGTAAGAATAATTAGTATATAATTATATTATGTTGTTTTTATTTTTAAAATAACATCTTTAAAAAATTAAAGCAGGTGAGATAATGATGATAACAAATTATAGTGAATTAAATAAAATAATAAATTCCAATATTACAAAAGGTATATTTTTAGTTTGCGGAAATGAGAAATATCTTATTGATAAAAGCATTGAACTTTTTCAAAATATGATATGCAATTTTCACGAGCTAAACTATATAACACTTGATGGCCATAATCTTAATAAGGAAATAATTGAAGATGCGTGCGAAACTTTACCTTTTATGACTTCATTTAAAATAGTATATATTAAAGATATGGATATATTAAAGAAAGCTTCAAGTAAGGGAGGGGAAAAGGCTGAAAAGAGATATAAAGAAAATGCGGAAATTGAAAATTATCTTTTAGAGCTATGTGAAAAACAACCTGAGGGGTTGATTTTGCTTATATCAGTTGATGGGGAAGAAAATGAAAAAAATAAACTAATTATTACTATAAAAAATAATCATTATCTTGTTAAATATAAATATTTAAAAGGTGAAGACTTAAATAAAGCTGTATTAAATATGTTCTCGAAAAATAACAAGTCAATAAACAGGGCTGACTTAACTTATTTAATTTCTAAGACAGGAAACTCATTATATGAAATACAATTGGAGGTTGACAAGTTATGTGCTTATAAAATGGATGAGCCTAATATAACAAAGCATGATATTGATTTGATAGTTCATAAGGGGATTGAAGATAATATTTTTAAGATGGTAGATTATATATCTAAAAAGGATGCTCAAAATGCTGTGTCTATTTTAGATAATTTGCTGTATCAAAATGAAAATCATTTAAGAATACTTGGAATGATTATAAGGCAATTTAGAATGCTTCTTTTAACAAAATTATGCCTTGATAAAAGGCTGAGCTTTAATGATATTAAGAAGTATTTAAACACCAAATCAGATTTTCAAGTACAAAATTTTATTAGTTTAGCTAAAAATTTTGATATTAAAAGCATTGCTAATTCACTTAGATGCTGCTTGAATACAGATATGAATATAAAAACAGGAAACTGCAATCCTAATATGGCACTTGAAATGCTTGTAATAGAATTGTGTAAATAATAAACACCCCATTGGGGTGTTTTTTATATATTCAAGTAAAGATTAAATACTTTTTATTATTTCGAAGCAGTATTTAATTTTAATTGAAGTCTTGATTTTTGTCTGGCAGCAGCATTCTTATGGATAACTCCTTTTGATGCAGCTTGATCAATTACACGAGTTGTTTCTGGGTATAATTTTTTTGCTTCATCAAGATTTCCACTGTTTACTGCAGTTTCAAATTTCTTTATTGTGGTTCTAACACGTGTTTTAACCATTTTGTTTTTTAAAGTTTTAGCTTCAGTTATTTTAACTCTCTTAATTGCTGATTTAATATTTGCCATTGTATTCCCTCCTTCTTTTTATAATAAACCGCGCAGATGGGGAACCTGCGAATGAGTTCTACATATAACAAAAGTTATTATAGCACTAAAAAAAAATACATTCAAGCCAAATGTTTTATGCTCTAGAGCATATAAAAGAAAAATTAAGGGAAATATATATATTAAATTATGTCTGGAGGGATTTTTTATGTTTAATATTAGAACAGATCTTGCAATTGAAAATAGAGAAATATATAAAAAGGAAAATAATTGTGAAGTTCCTGGAGTAGAGGTTTATGTTGATGAAAACGATTTTGATATTAAAGTTACAACTGTAAAGGTAGTTTCCAAAGATGGAGCTATGATTATTGGCAAACCTGTTGGTACATATATTACTATTGAAGCACCGCAAATGAAGGAATATGATGCAGATTTTCAGGACTCTTTGAGTAAAATTTTTGCTGTACAATTATCAAAAATAACACAGCTTGATAAAGATAAAACAGCTATGGTAGTAGGACTTGGGAATTGGAATGTTACACCAGATTCATTAGGGCCAAAGGTAGTATCAAAATTGATGATAACGAGACATTTAAAAAAATATATGCCTGATGAATTAGAAGAAGGGATAAATCCGGTATGTGCCATATCACCAGGGGTTTTAGGTATTACAGGAATTGAAACGGCTGAGATTGTTCAAGGTGTAGTTTCAAAAATCAAACCGGATGTTTTAATTGTAATTGATGCTTTATCCTCAAGAAAGCTTGATAGAGTTATGACTACTTTTCAATTGGGTGATACAGGAATTGCACCAGGATCAGGTGTAGGCAACAGGAGAATGGAATTATCTAAAGAATCTATGGGAGTGCCGGTCATTGCAATTGGCGTGCCTACAGTTGTTGACGCAGCAACAATGGCAAATGATACAATGGATTTAATGATAGATAGTTTAATAAATCAAACAAAAAATAATAAAGATTTTTATAATATGCTAAAAAGTGTGGATAAGGAAGAAAAATATTCAATGATAAAGGAAGTTTTAAATCCTTATGTAGGCAACCTTGTTGTTACCCCAAAAGAAATTGATGCACTTATTGATGATGTATCAAAAGTTATTGCCAATGGTATCAATATTGCACTACATCCTGCTGTTGAATTAAAAGACATTAACAGGTATATTCACTAATATTTAATTAGTATTAAAAAAGCAATAGCCCTCATATACTATTTAAGATATTTAATTATAAATAATTAAATGAACAGGAGATGAGGGCTTTGAAAGAGGTTACTGTAAGAGAGGAATTTATTAAATTAATATTATTTATAGTGGGAATATTTATTATAATCAAGCTATTTATACCAATACTTAAACCTGTAAGCGAAGTTGCAGATAAAAATTATATGAGAATTAATTTTTATCAGGAGGTAATTGGCAAGGCCCTGCCTCCATTTAAAGTTATTACAGATGAATTTGAATTTGAAGATGAGGATAAACAGGATTTATTCCCGTTAATTCTTAAATATTTAACTAATATAGATTTATGCAATCCAAAGTCTTATATAGCATCTCAGATTCCAGGATTAAGTTTAATAGATATTTCATCTATTATGACAAAAGAGGATGAACCTATTATAATTACCACAAATGAAAAGGAAACTGTTAATGAAGGTACTAAAGTAGCAAGCAGCAAAACAGAGGATAATGAAAAAGCAGTTAATGTTGTACCTGATAATAAAGCTGTAAATAGTAGTGTTAATGAAAAACCTAAAAATGTAGATTCATCTAAACCAATAGTTTTTATTTTTCACACTCATACTACTGAAGCATATAATCCCAACGAGGAGGAAAAGAAAAATTATATTGATTATAATGAAATAAATAAAGGTAATTATGGGGAAGGCATTTGCACGGTTGGAGAACAGTTAAAAAGTGAGCTTGAAAACAAATATAGTATATCCTGCATCCATGATACAACTGTTCATGATTTTCCTAGAAGAGAAGGAGGATATGCAAAAGCAAGACCAACAATTCAAGAATATTTAAAAAAATATCCAAGTATTAAATTAGTAATTGATTTACACAGGGATGGAACTGATTTACATAAGGATAGTGTGCCTAAAAATAGATTTACTGCTATAATAAATAATGAAAGCTATGCAAGAGTATTATTTGTTGTTGGAAACCGAAATCCAAATCTTAAAATAAATCTTTCAGTAGCTCAGAAATATCATGCAGCCCTTCAAGATATGTACCCGGGATTCAGCAGGGGAATACAGTGCGCTGATGCAGTTTATAATCAGGATTTATTTGGAAAAATGATTTTATTAGAAGTAGGTTCAAATTTTAATACTATGAGTGAAGCTCTTAATACAGTTAAAATAATTGCTAAAATGATTGCAGCGGATCTTAAATGATTATCATTAAAATTAATATTTTTAAATTAGGGAACGTTTTTGCGTTCCCTATAAAATTAGTATCTAATCCTTAGAACATCTTTGCAAACAGTAAAGTGAATGGAATATATTTTTCTTATCGCAGCGGCAGATTAAATCTAAACTACAAATTGCAGCATTTATTCTTATTGCAGCGATATTAAATCTAAACTACGAATTAAAGAAATTAGGATCTATAGTGTTGACATTTGTAGCTGCACTTATGTTATAATTTACTTTGATTTATAATAATTTAGAAGAATTGCCCTAAGGGGCTTGATGTGATAACTTAAGGAGGAATATTATGGCAGGTGAGAGGCAGAAGAAAATAAGAAATTTCTGCATTATAGCACATATAGATCATGGTAAATCTACTCTTGCAGATAGATTAATAGAAAAAACCGGAGCACTTACACAAAGGGAAATGGAATCTCAGGTATTAGATTCCATGGAGCTTGAAAGGGAAAGAGGAATAACAATAAAATCAAAACCAATAAGGCTTGTTTATACTGATGATAATAACGAAGAATATATATTTAATCTTATTGACACTCCAGGTCATGTAGATTTTAACTATGAGGTATCAAGAAGCATTGCAGCATGTGAGGGGGCATTATTAATTGTAGATGCTACTCAGGGAATACAGGCGCAAACTTTAGCTAATTGCTATCTTGCGCTTGATCATAACCTTGAAATAATACCTGTTATAAATAAAATAGATCTTCCTAGTGCTCAGCCAGATGAAGTTAAAAAGGAAATTGAAGATGTAATTGGACTTGATGCAGAAGATGCTCCACTTATATCAGCAAAGGTTGGAATTGGAATTGATGATGTTTTAAAAGCAATTGTTGAAAAAGTGCCATCCCCTGAAGGAGATGAAGAAGCTCCTTTAAAAGCATTAGTTTTTGATAGCTATTATGATTCATATAAAGGTGTAACTTGTTTTGTCAGAATTAAGGATGGTAAAGTCCATGAAGGAATGCATATAAAGTTTATGGCTACTGATAAAGATTATGAAGTAACAGAGGTTGGTGTATTTACTCCAGGCTTTTTTAAAACAGATGAATTAAAAGCTGGGGATGTTGGATACATTACAGGAAGTATTAAAAACGTTAGAGATGCACGGGTTGGAGATACAATAACTGAATCTGACAGGCCTACAAAAAAGCCTCTTCCAGGATATAGGCCAGCAGTTTCTATGGTTTATTGTGGAATTTATCCTGCAGATGGTGCAAAATATAATGAACTTAAGGATGCACTTGAAAAATTGCAGATAAATGATGCTGCCCTCAAATTTGAGCCCGAAACTTCAACTGCTCTTGGCTTTGGATTCAGATGTGGATTTTTAGGCCTTCTTCATTTGGAAGTAATTCAGGAAAGGCTTGAAAGGGAATATAATCTTGATTTAATTACAACAGCTCCAAGCGTTATATACAAAATAATGAAGACCAATGGAGAAGTAATTGAGGTTACAAACCCATCTAATATGCCGTCACCATCAGAAATTGAATATATGGAGGAGCCTATTGTAAATGCTTCAATTATATGTCCATCTGAGTTTGTTGGGGCAGTGATGGATTTATGTCAAAATAAACGTGGTATATTTAAAAATATGGAATATATTGAAACTACAAGAGTAATGCTTCATTATGAAATGCCTTTAAATGAAATAATATATGACTTTTTTGATGCATTAAAGTCAAGAACAAAGGGCTATGCTTCTTTAGACTATGAGCTTTGCGGATATAAAAAGTCAGAACTTGTAAAGCTTGATATACTTATAAATGGTGAAATAGTAGATGCTCTTTCAATGATTGTACCAAGTGAAAGAGCTTATGCTAGGGGGAGAGCTATGGCTGAAAAATTAAAGGAATTGATTCCAAGGCAGCTTTTTGAGATACCTATACAAGCATCTATTGGTTCGAAAATAATTGCAAGAGAAACAGTAAAAGCACTTAGAAAAGATGTACTGGCAAAATGTTATGGCGGAGATATATCAAGAAAGAAAAAGCTTCTTGAAAAACAAAAGGAAGGTAAAAAGAAAATGAGACAGATAGGTTCAGTAGAAATACCACAGGAAGCATTTATGGAAGTACTAAAGGTTGAATCATGATAAATTCATTATATGTTCATATACCCTTTTGCATTAAAAAGTGCCTGTATTGTGATTTTAATTCATATTCAAATATGTGGAGTTATGAGGATAAATATATTGATGCATTGTTAAAAGAAGCGGATAAAATTGAAGAGAAAAGTTTTAATACAATATTTGTTGGCGGTGGAACTCCCACCACCTTATCCTTATATAATTTAGAAAGATTATTAAAAAAATTATCTAAATATAGCCCTAAAGAATTTACATTTGAGGGAAACCCAGGAACAATTGATATTGAAAAATTGAAATTGCTTAAATATTATGGAGTAAATAGGCTATCTATTGGCCTTCAGGCATGGCAAAATAACCTTTTGAAAAGTTTAGGAAGAATTCATGATTTGGATAGTTTTTTAAAAACTTATAATGAAGCAATTAAGGTAGGCTTTGATAATATAAATATTGACTTAATGTTTGCTATTCCTGATCAGAGTATGGATGACTGGGTATGCACACTTAAAAATGTTGTGAAATTAAATCCACAGCATCTTTCATGCTACAGCCTTATTATTGAAGAAGGTACACCATTTTTTAAGCTTTATAATGAAAATAAGCTTAAATTGGTGGATGAAGACACTGATAGAGAAATGTATTATTTTACAAAAGATTATTTATCACAAAATGGATTTAAACAATATGAAATTTCAAATTTTGCAAAGCATAATAAGGAATGTAAGCATAATATCACTTATTGGATGGATGAAGAATATATAGGAATTGGGGCAGGAGCCCATTCTTATAGTAAAGGGTATAGGTATAATAATTATCCTAATGTACCTAAATATATTGACGCTACCCAAAAGGGAAATGCAATACAAAACAAGGTTAAAGTAACAGTAAAGGATGAGCTGGAAGAATTTATGTTTATGGGCCTTAGAATGACTGATGGGATTTTAAAGAAAAGGTTTAAGGATAGATTTAAAAAGGATATATATGATGCATATGGCAGTGAATTATGCGAATTAAAAAAATTAGGACTTTTAATTGAAGATAATAATTATATAAAGCTTTCTAATTACGGCGTTGATGTTTCAAATAAAGTATTTGAATACTTTATAAAATAATTCTGCAATTTGTAATTTAGATTTAATACACCGCTGCGATAAGAAAAATATATTCCATTCCATATATTTTTCTTATCTCCGCTGTAATTTATTCATTAATGATTTTAAGTTATGAATTACAGAAAATAATTTTAAGATATTGACAAAATAACTTAATAGTGCTATTTTATAAGCGTAATAATTAGCACTCAATAATAGAGAGTGCTAACAAGGAGAAAGAGAGGTGAGATCAAATGGAGCTAGGTGATAGAAAAAAAACAATACTGAAAGCAATTGTAGATGATTACATTATAACTGGAGAACCTGTGGGATCAAGGACCATTTCAAAAAAATATAAGATAGGAATAAGCTCTGCAACTATAAGAAATGAGATGTCAGATCTTGAAGATATGGGATTACTTGAGCAGCCTCACACCTCTGCAGGCAGAATTCCTTCAGATAAGGGTTATAGGCTTTATGTAGATCAATTAATGGAAATTGAATATCCAAGTTATGAAGAAACTGCTCGTATAAAAAATCTATTACATCTTGCTACCATAAATGAAATGGATGAAATTATCAGAAGGACCACAAAACTTCTTTCTGAAATTACAAAATATACCTCAGCAATGCTTTCTCCATCAGTTAAAAAAAGTACATTGAAATCTATACAGCTAATTAAGGTAGATTCAACGAATGTTGTTGCTGTAATTATAACAGATACATGTTTAATAAAAAATGTTGTAGTAAGGGTACCTGAAGGTATAGAATCAGATGCATTAAATAAAATAAATAATATGCTCAACACTAAACTTCCTGGCAGGACTATTGAAGAAATCACACCTCAGCTTATTTTTTCAATACAAAATGAAATGGTTGACTATAAAGAAATATTTAAAGCAATAATTCCTGCAATTTATGAAAGCTTAAATTCTAATGAATGTGAAGTTTATCTTGAAGGAGCTACAAATATATTTGAATATCCTGAGTATAGTAGTGATATGTCCAAAGCAAAAAATTTTTTATCCATCATAGAAAATAAGGATGTTATTTTTGAACTTTTTTCTGATGGTAAAAAAAGTTTTTCAGTATCTATTGGGGAAGAAAATGGCATAGAGCAAGTAAAGGACTGCAGTGTTATTAAGGCTTCATATAAGGTTGGAGGAAAGGATGCAGGTAAGATTGGAATAATTGGACCTACAAGAATGAATTATTCAAAAGTAACAGGTATATTAAAATTTATTGCCTATACACTAAACAATATGTTAAATAACAATATTGAGGAGAATAAAAATAATGATAAGTGAGGGTGATTAAATGTCAGATAAAGATAATATAGAAACAAATATTAATAAAAATACACAAAATGAAGAAACATCAAAGAAGAACGGAAAATGTATTAAGGAAAAAAGGGAAAAGACAAGCGAATCAAAGAAGACAATAGAGGATAAGAACAAAGAATTAAATGAATCAAAAAAGACAATAGAAGATAAGGATAAAGAATTAAATGAATCAAAGAAGACAATAGAGGATAAGGATAAAGAGTTAAATAAATTAAAAAAAATAATAGAAGATAAAGATAAAGAGTTAAATGATTATATTAAACTATTAAGATCTTCAAGAGCTGAGTTTGATAATTATAAAAAAAGAACAAATAAAGAAAAAGAAACTACCTATGATGATGGCTTCGGTGATGCAATTAAAAAAATACTCCCAATTGTTGATAACTTTGAAAGAGCAGTTGAATGTGGCCCTTCAGATGAAACAAATGATAGTTTTTATGAGGGGATAAAGATGGTATTAAAACAAACTAAAGATTGTTTTAGCAGCTGCGGGGTAGAAGAAATAAGTGCATTAAATGAAAAATTCGATCCGAATGTTCACAATGCAGTAATGCACATAGAAGATTCTAATTATGGTGAAAACGAAGTGATTGAAGTTTTACAAAAAGGTTATAAGTATAAGGATAGAATCTTAAGATATAGTATGGTAAAAGTAGCAAATTAGCTATTTGTAGCAAATTAGCTATTTAATAATATATAATAAATTTTAAGGAGGAAATATTATGGGAAAGGTTATTGGAATTGACCTTGGTACAACAAATTCATGCGTTGCTGTAATGGAAGGCGGAGAACCAGTTGTTATTGCAAATTCAGAAGGCTCAAGAACTACTCCATCTGTAGTTGCATTTAAACCTAATGGAGAAAGAATAGTAGGGCAGGTTGCCAAAAGGCAGGCTGTAACAAATCCTGATAGAACTATTATGTCAATAAAAAGGCATATGGGATCAGATTATAAGAAAAATATTGATGGTAAGGATTATACACCTCAAGAAATTTCTGCAATGGTACTTATGAAATTAAAGGCAGATGCAGAAGCTTATCTTGGTGAAAAAGTTACAGAGGCAGTTATAACAGTACCTGCATATTTTAATGATAGTCAAAGACAAGCAACAAAGGATGCTGGAAAAATTGCTGGACTTGATGTAAAAAGAATCATAAATGAACCAACTGCAGCTTCATTAGCTTATGGACTTGACAAGGTAGATAAAAATCAAAAGATCCTTGTATATGACCTTGGTGGAGGTACTTTTGATGTATCTATACTTGAAATTGGAGATGGAGTTTTTGAGGTTAAGGCAACTAATGGGAATACTAAATTAGGTGGAGACGATTTTGATAATAGAGTAATGGACTACTTAGTAGATGAATTTAAGAAGGAAAATGGAATAGATTTAAGAAGTGATAAGATGGCCATGCAAAGGCTAAAGGAAGCAGCTGAAAAGGCAAAGATAGAGCTTTCAGCATCTCTATCAACTGAAATAAATCTTCCATTTATAACTGCTGATGCATCAGGCCCTAAACATTTAAATTTAACCCTTACAAGAGCTAAGTTTGATGAATTAACATCAGATCTTGTTCAAAAAACAATAGACCCTATGAAAAATGCTTTAAGGGATTCCGGGCTTGATTTAAATCAAATTAATAAAGTTATATTAGTTGGTGGTTCAACAAGGATACCAGCAGTTCAAGAAGCAGTAAAGAAGTTTACTGGACAGGAACCATCAAAGGGTGTAAATCCTGATGAATGTGTTGCAGTAGGTGCTGCAATTCAAGCAGGGGTATTAACAGGAGAAGTTAAGGACGTATTACTTCTTGATGTAACACCACTTTCACTTGGAATTGAAACATTAGGTGGAGTATCTACAAAGCTAATAGATAGAAATACTACTATTCCAACAAAGAAGACTCAGACATTCTCAACTGCAGCTGATGGTCAAACATCTGTTGAAATTCATGTGCTTCAAGGTGAAAGACCAATGGCAAAGGACAACAAGACACTTGGAAGATTTACACTTTCAGGAATAGCACCTGCACCAAGAGGAGTTCCTCAAATAGAGGTAACTTTTGACATAGATGCTAATGGTATTGTTCATGTATCAGCAAAGGATACTGGGACAGGAAAAGAAGCTAATATTACAATTACTGCATCTACTAATTTAACAGATGAGGAAATAGATAAAGCTGTTAAAGAAGCAGAAAAATATTCAGAAGATGATAAAAAGAGGCAAGAGGAAATTGAAGTAAGAAACAATGCTGATTCAGTAATTTATCAAACAGAAAAGACTATGAAAGATCTTGATGGCAAAATAAGTGCTGAAGATAAGTCACAAATTGATGAAAAGCTCAATAAGGTAAAGGAAACAATAAAGGGAACAGATATTGATGCAATTAAGTCAGCTACTGATGATTTGACTCAGAAGTTTTATGAGGTATCATCTAAAATATATCAGCAGGCTAATCCTCAAGGTAATCCTCAAGGGCAAGGTCCTAATCAGAATGCTAACCCAAACGATAATGCTAACTCAAATAATAATGATGGAAATATCCATGCAGACTATGATGTTAAGGATGATAAAGATAACAAATAGTTAGATGATAGAGGGATTGCTCTTTCTTTGTCAAAAAGAGTTTATCCCTCGTTTGTGTAAAGGTGGTGATATATGTGGCAAAAGATTATTATGAAATTCTTGGAGTAGATAAAAATGCAAGTGATGAAGATATAAAGAAAGCATTTAGAAAGCTTGCTATTAAGTATCATCCAGATAAAAATCCCGGTGATAAAAATGCTGAAGAAAAATTTAAAGAAGTAAATGAAGCTTATCAAGTGCTTTCAGACCCTAAAAAAAGAGCCCAGTATGATCAATTTGGCACAGCAGATTTTAATGGTCAAGGATTTGATCCTTCTGGATTTGATTTTTCTAACTTTGGCGGATTTGGTGACATATTTGGTGATATATTTGGTGATATGTTTGGTGGTGGAGGATCTTCACGAAAACAAGGCACAGGGCCACAAAGGGGTGCTGATTTAGAGTATACAATAAATTTAGCTTTTGAAGAAGCAGCTTTTGGAGTAAAAAAAGACATTGATATTTTCAGAAATGAAGAATGTGCAACCTGCCATGGTACTGGAGCAAAACCTGGAACAAGTCCAAGAACCTGTGATAAATGCAGGGGAACTGGTCAAATTAAGGTTGAAAAAAGGACTGCTTTTGGAAGCTTTGCCAGTGTAACAACTTGTGATAGATGCCATGGTGAGGGCAGAGTAATTGATACTCCTTGTCCAGAATGTCATGGAAGAGGAATAGCTAGGAAGAAAAAAATTATTACAGTTAATATTCCTGCGGGCGTAGACAATGGGAATGTCATAACACTTAGAGGAGAGGGAGAACCTGGTCATAGAGGCGGCCCAAATGGTGATCTTTATATAACCATAAATGTTAAACCTCATAAGATATTCAAGAGAAAAGGTTATGATATAATGTGTGAAGTGCCTATATCCTTTATTAGGGCAGCACTTGGCGGAGAAATAGAAGTGCCAACATTAGAAGGAAATATAAAATACACTATTCAAGAAGGAACTCAGCCAGGAACTATAGTTAAAATAAGGTCTAAAGGGATACCAAGGGTTAACAGCTCAGGCAGAGGAGACCTTTATGCTCAACTTAATGTTGAAATCCCTAAAAAACTCAATGATAGACAAAGGGAACTATTAAAAAGACTTGCAGTAGAATTCGGAGAAGATGTTTCTGAAGCAGGAAAGAAAACATTTAGGGATAAATTTAAAGATGCTTTTAATTAATAAAAATGGTCAATTTTTAAGT
>ENA-UOOI01002658-UOOI01002658.1-fermentation-metagenome-genome-assembly--contig:-NODE-2658-length-14945-cov-13.738617_pt1 | contig 14945 bp, 17 predicted proteins | sample MGYA00245779_ERZ724027 | MGnify/ENA primary metagenome ERZ724027 (study PRJEB28704, sample SAMN03018318) | fermentation metagenome | biome: anthropogenic terrestrial biome; feature: soil... | reverse complement strand
ATGCGCATGGCGAATTCCGCGTTGCGCAGCAGCAACGTCCGCATCTTCTCCTTATCGATCATACATACCTGTGTGTCGGTGAGTGCCACGGCCGAGGTAGCGTGCAGGGCCTCTCCAAAGAGGGCGGAAAAAGCCAGAAAATCGCCTGCTTTAGCCAGTTGCAGATTAAGTTGTTTATCCCTTCCTGTCTGCAGGTATACCTTGACCAGTCCGTCCATTACCAGCAGTACATGTGTGGAGAAAGCACCCTGCTTAAAGAGGTTTTCTCCGGTCAGGTAAGTCAGCTCTGTCTTGCCGGAGCTGATCAGCTCCAGTTCTTCCGGCTTCAGATCACGGAAACAGGCCACCATTTTTTCACAATTATCCATTTCCTTATTTATCCATTGTCCTTCTCTTTGCCTTTGTCGACAAAGATACCATCTTTTTCGGGAAACTGATTTACATCAGCCTGACAACTGATATATCTCATTCCTATCCATGGAATATGTCAGCCCTTTTTTTTCATGATCAATGCGGTTATGTTCTACCTTTGTAACCAGTAATAAATTTTAAACAACAATAAAAAAATGAAGTACTTAAGAACCAATATTCGGGAAATTGAAACGGCTGCCGAATTGCAGAAGATTATCAACGAGAACGAGAATGTGATGGTATGTTGCGGGCGCATGGGACCTATGTGCATTCCGGTGTATGAAATTATGGAAGAGCTGGAGGAGGAGTATGATAATGTGAAATTTTATTCCATGGCATTCGACAGCCCCGAGTCGGATATGATCCGGACTGCACCCGAATGCCGCGGGTTTATGGGATTACCATTTACCATGTACTACAAGGATGGAAAGGTGGCCAAGGCGACAACCAGTATTCAGACAATGGCGCAGGTAAAGGAAAATCTGGATCAGTATCTCTCTTGATGAAATGGAAAAGATATATGATGTAATTATCCTGGGTGCCGGTGCTGCCGGTCTCTCCGCGGGTATTTACACATCCCGCGGAAAGCTGGACACCCTGATCCTGAGTGAGGGAGTGACCGGCGGACAGATGGTACTGACCCACGAGATTGCCAACTATCCCGGAGTGGAGATGATTAAAGGCTATGAACTGGCCGATATCATGAAGCGGCAGGCAAAAAGTTTTGGTTGTACACTCAGGGCCAACGTCAAAATTGTGGATTATCGCTTGACCGAAAAGATCAAGGAGGTGGAACTGGAAGACGGAAGGATATTTCGTGCCAGGACGGTTATTCTTGCTCCCGGCGGGAAACCCCGTTCTCTTAATATACCAGGAGAGAAGGAGTTTGAAGGGAGAGGCATCTCCTACTGTGCTACCTGCGATGCCGACTTCTTCCGTGATAAAAAACTGATTGTTGTAGGTGGTGGAAATTCAGCACTGGAAGAGGCGGTGACTCTTACCCATTTTGCGTCACATGTTACTATTGTGCATCAGTTCGATCATTTTCAGGCGTTTGCACATGCTGTGGAAGAGGCCAGTTTCAATCCGAAAATCAGTTTTATAATGGGGTCTGAATTGCGGGCATATGAAGGAAACGGTACCCTGCAAAAGGTGCAGATAGAACATCTGAAAACGGGTGAGCGGACTCATCTGGCAACCGACGGGGTTTTTGTCTTTATCGGGTATATGCCCAATACTGCACCCTTCAAGGGACTGGTGGGGATGAATGAAAGGGGCGAAATCCTGGTGGATGAAACGATGAAAACTGATCTGCCCGGCGTTTTTGCAGCGGGCGACTGTGTGGCGAAGCGATACCGGCAGGTGACCACTGCCGTGAGCGACGGTACCATCGCTGCCCTCAGTGCAGCCGAATATATCCGGACGGAACAGCGCTGAGAATATACGGATATTTGTATAAAAAATACAAAAAAAGAGGACACCTCGGTCGAGAAGTCCTCTTTTGTATTGGTTAACGTGATATCAGCATTAAGGTAAAAAAGATTGTTTTAGGTTATCGTTACAAAGATAAGCGGCTTTTTTGAATGGGCAAAATAAAAAAACATATTATAAAACATAGTTTTAAAATATAATTTTGGAGCATATCCTTGTTTTGAATGTGTGTAAAAATAAGTTTAGAGCTAAAAAAAGGATAAAATCATCGATTCCATCCTTTTTTATCTTTCAATAACGTTTGGCGATTTTCAAACAAACTTCCGTTGTCTGTGCTCATCCGTTATTTTTCGAGAAAATTATTTTCTGATACCCAGTTCCTTGATAATGGCGCGATAGCGTTCAATATCAATCTCAATCAGGTAATCGAGCAAACGACGACGTTTACCCACTAAAATTCTCAATGCTCTTTCTGTGTTATAATCTTTTTTGTTTGACTTCAGGTGTTGAGTCAAATGCGAAATACGGTATGAAAACAATGCTATCTGGGCTTCAGGTGAGCCAGTATCAGTGTTAGACTTCCCGTGCTTTGCAAAGATTTCCTTCTTTTTGGCAGAATCTAAATACATACGTTGTAAAATATTACGTTTTTAAAAACTTTAGGGCTGCAAAGATAGGCTTAATTTTTTTAATTACAAATGCTTTCCTCTTTTATTTTCTTCTTCGCAATTTGTCGCTCAGTCTTTTAATCGCATCATTGATTTGCTGGTCCGGTTCAATTACATTGTATTCACCCCAGAAGCCTGGATCGAGGAAGGATTCCACTTTTTCTGCGATCACATCGGTTGACCGGATCCGTTCATCGCGTGGAAATTTTATCACGTTGTCGTTATACCGGTCGGTGACGGCGATCTCCGATCCGATAATATAGTTGGTGGCAAACAGTCCAAAAAACCGATTGGTCCATCTGACCCGGAATGATACTTCGGTAGCGCTGTAACTGAAAAACCATTTTCCATTGTTTTCCATGTAGTTTACCACATACTGGGCATTATTGACCTCCACCCGCATTTTGGAAGGCTTGCGCCTGATAAAGATGTTTGCAGCATCTTTCCTGTCTTCCACATTCATATTAAATTCCATACGGGCAAAAGCGAGCGTGGCGGCATCCAGATAGATGGTACCCCTAAAGAGAATGTCTTTTAATCCGGAGTGTGGCTGGAAAGAAATGATGTAATGTGGCTTGTTGTTAATGTTAATCAGGCCGTTGACATGGAAGTTGTACTCTGCAGCATCCGTGCCGAAGACAATTTCCGGGTTCTTGGCAATATCAAGCATCAGGGCATCGCTGATACCTCCCTGAAATTTTAGCAACACCGTGTCGCGCGGTGAAATATCGGTGGCTTTGCGGCCGATGTAGATCCGGGCCTGGTCGTTGCTGTAAGAGCGGTATGATGCTTTGTAAACGTCCAATACAGCTTCTACAAGAGAAATATAGTTTGATCCTTTTTTTATCGATTCACGATAAAAAGCGACCATCATGTTCGGGTCCGCAGCGTAGTTCTCCGGAATCCGCTGTAATGCTTCCCTTACGAGATTTGTCCCGTCCCCCGAAACAATCAGGACTTCGCTAAGTTCTATGGGAGAGGGTGCCAGCATGATGTGGTCATTGGGATTGCCGATCAGGGTAACTACTGGTATCTCCTTGTTCTCGTATCCCAGGTAATGGATAATCAGTTGCATGTTCCTGGTTGAAGCAGGGACCCGTATGGAGAAGTATCCGTCCTGGTTGGTAACGCTCGACACATTTGCTTTTTGTACGGTGATGCTTGCATTGGGCAGTGGTTCTTTTGTATCACTCCCCAACACCCTGCCGCGAAGCATGAAAGTGGAGTCAGCCTGTTGCCCCGTGTTTGTGGCATGGAGGACCTGCAGTACAGAAAGAATGAAGATAAGGAATAGAGTAAGTAAGTGTTTCATCTGATAAAATGATGTTAAACAGTCTCTTTGCTTGGATGTACAAAGAAAAGCAAATGTCGGGTATTTGCAAATAAAACCCAGCTTTTTAACAATGTTTACTCCTGAATATTGTGCGGCTGGAAAAATGGTGCGTTCCTTCGAAAAACCCTGAATAATTGTGTACATTTGCAATGGAAAAATCAAAACAGAGAGAAGATGACCCGCAGATATGATTTTCTGGTGATTGGTTCCGGCATTGCCGGAATGAGCTATGCCCTGAAAGTGGCAAAATATGGGAAGGTAGCCATTATCGCGAAAAACCAGCTGGAAGATGCCAATACTTATTACGCGCAGGGAGGAATTGCATCGGTCACAAACCCGTGGGATAATTTTGAAAAGCACATTGCCGATACGCTCGATGCAGGCGGCGGATTATGTGACTTGCAAGTCGTGGAAAAAGTGGTGAAGGAGGCACCCGCCCAGATCAGTGAGTTGATAAGCTGGGGAGTGGACTTCGACAAGGATGAAAAAGGCAATTTCGATCTTCATCGTGAAGGAGGTCATTCCGAGTTCCGGATCCTGCATCACAAGGACAGTACCGGCGCCGAGATCCAGGTCAGCCTGATTAACACCATTCGCAATCATCCGAATATAGAGGTGTTCGACCATCATTTTGCCATTGAGATCCTCACGCAGCACCATCTGGGACAGGTGGTCACCCGCCATACTCCCGGCATTGAATGTTATGGTGCCTATATCCTCGATCAGGTGACCAATGATATTGATACTTTTCTTTCACGTGTGACCATGATGGCAACAGGAGGTATCGGATCGGTGTATCAGACTACAACCAACCCGTTGGTCGCCACGGGTGACGGCATTGCCATGGTGGCACGTGCAAAGGGAGAAATCAGGGGGATGGAGTTTGTTCAGTTTCATCCCACGGCACTTTATCATCCGGGGGCAAGACCATCGTTCCTCATCACCGAGGCGATGCGGGGCTATGGCGGCGTACTGAAAACATGTGACGGGAAAGAGTTTATGCACAAATATGATGCACGCGGATCACTGGCCCCGCGTGATATTGTAGCCCGTGCTATCGACACGGAAATGAAAGAAAGGGGAGAAGATCATGTTTATCTGGATGTGACACACAAAAAACCAGACGAGACCAGGACTCACTTTCCGGGCATCTACGAGAAATGTCTCTCTTACGGAATAGACATTACCCGGGAGATGATACCCGTGGCTCCCGCCGCTCACTATCTGTGCGGAGGTATCAGAGTGAATCTCGATGGAGAAACAAGCATCGGGCGACTATATGCCAACGGGGAGTGTGCCTGCACGGGATTACACGGAGCAAACCGGCTGGCATCCAACTCGCTCATCGAGGCTGTGGTATTTGCCGATGCAGCGGCGCAACACTCGCTGCCTCTTTTCAGGCAATATACATTCAGAGAAGATATTCCTGCCTGGAATGCAGAAGGTACCACCTCTCCCGAGGAGATGGTGCTGATTACGCAAAGTTACAAGGAGGTAGGGCAATTGATGTCGGCCTACGTAGGCATTGTGCGCTCCGACCTGCGTCTGCAGCGCGCCCTGGATCGGCTAAACATCCTTTTCCGGGAGACCGAGGATTTCTTCCATCGCTCCGTAGTGTCGCGCGACATCTGCGAATTGCGTAACATCATCAAAGTAGGTTACATGGTCATCAAGCAGGCTATGGCCCGCAAAGAAAGCAGAGGGCTTCACTACACGGTGGATTATCCTTTGAAAGATCCCAATTCGGTATTGTGATTCAGTAGTTAGTGGTCAGTGATTCAGCGATCGGTACCGGAGAATGAAGATTGAATCCTTAAAAAACAAGAGTGTTAAATTCAGAGTGAAGAAAACGATTAACATAGCGGGGGAACTGCTCGATTTGTCGCTGCCTCAGGTGATGGGCATCATCAACATCACGCCCGACTCTTTTTTTGCAGCCAGCAGGAAGCAGGCTGATAACGGAATAATCGAACGTTGCCGGCAAATCATTGATGAAGGGGGTAGTATAATAGATGTCGGGGCGCAGTCAACCACTCCCTTCTCCACCTTCCTCACGGAGAAGGAGGAGACAGCCAGATTAATGCCTGCCCTGAGACTCATTCGCAGCGAATTTCCTCATGCAATCCTGTCGGTCGACACCTTCTACGCTGATATAGCCAAACAAGCCGTGGAGGAATTTGGTGTAAATATCATCAATGACATCTCAGGCGGACAGATCGATGACCGCATGTTTTCCGTTGTGGCTCAGTTGCAGGTACCCTATGTGCTGATGCACATGAGAGGGGTGCCGCAGACCATGCAACAGTCGACCGATTACGATGACCTGATCCAGGATATCCTTTATTATTTCTCGGAACGCAAGGCCAGATTGAATCTCCTTGGTGTGAATGATGTTATCATTGATCCCGGTTTTGGTTTCAGCAAAACGTTATCTCAGAACTATGAATTGATGGCTTATCTGAAATATTTTCATATCTTTGAGGAGCCGATACTGGTAGGAATCTCGCGGAAATCGATGATTTACAAGTTGCTGGATTCCACACCGGAAGAGAGTCTCAACGGTACTTCCATCCTCAATACGGTGGCTTTGCTTTCCGGCGCGGCCATTTTGCGGGTACATGATGTGAAAGAGGCAGTGGAGTGCGTAAAGATTGTGGGTAAGATAACCGAATTCGATCAATAACCGGCGTATACAGGTATGTTTGCACATTTCGGGATAAAGGACTTTATTGATGTATTGCTGGTAGCACTTCTGCTGTACTACCTGTTCAGGCTGGTCAAGATATCGGGCCTGCGCCCCCTTTTCATCGGAATAATGGTATTCATGGTGATCTGGGTACTGGTGTCGCGGGTTTTCAACATGGTGTTGCTCGGTTCCATCCTCGATCAGCTGGTGAGTGTAGGTCTGTTTTTACTGGTCATACTCTTTCAGGACGAAATAAGGCGCTTTCTGATGTCGCTCGGTTCAAAAAAGGGATGGAATTTCATTACAAAACTTTTTTTCCCCGGAGAGAAGCAGAAGAAGGATAATTCACACCTTACAGCCATCGTGCTGGCTTGCATGAATATGTCTAAAACCAATACCGGGGCGCTTATTGCCATACAGGGTGATATTCACCTGGGTCTTTATGAGCAGACCGGTGAAATTGTAAACGCCGATATTTCCTCTCGCCTTATCGAAAATATTTTCTTTAAAAACAGTCCCTTGCACGATGGTGCGATGATTATCGTAGGACAAAAAGTGAAAGCCGCCGGATGTATCCTGCCCATCTCCCAGAATCCCAATATCCCCACCCACCTGGGATTGAGGCACCGCGCCGGACTGGGCATATCACAGGAAACCGATGCCAGGGTGATCATTGTCTCCGAAGAACGGGGACGTATCTCCTTTGCCTCACAGGGCAGACTGAAGATGAATATCTCTCCCGAGGACCTTCAGCGATTGCTGATGGAGGAATAGCACAGCCTGTTAAAAGCCTGCCTGTATGCGGATATGATGGCTGGTATGTGAAATAACGATGTAAGCAGCATGATTTTAGAAGAATTATCCATCATCAACTATAAGAATCTGGTGCAGGCAGAACTGCAGCTTTCCCCCAAAATAAACTGCTTCATAGGCAACAACGGCATGGGGAAGACTAATCTGCTCGATGCAGTCTATTATCTCTCTTTTTGTAAAAGTTATACCAATCCCATAGACTCGCAGATCATACACCACGATGCCGATGTGTGTATGCTACAGGGTAAATTCCTGTCGGAAGAGAGTACCCGTGAAGAGATTTACAGCGCTATCCGGCGGCGGCAGAAGAAACAGTTTAAACGCAACAAGAAGGAGTATGAACGTCTTTCCGATCATATCGGATTGATTCCCCTCGTGATGATCTCACCGGCCGACAATGAGCTGATAACCGGGGGCAGCGAAATACGACGCAAGTTTCTGGATATGGCCATCTCCCAGTTCGACAAGGAGTATCTGCGTGCGCTGGTAAGGTATACCAAAGCCTTGCTTCAGCGGAATGTGCTACTGAAAAATGAAGAAGAAGCTATTGATACAACCTTGCTGGAACTTTGGGAAGACCAGATGATTGAAGAGGGGAGCCTCATCCATCGGAAGCGCAAAGCATTTATCGATGAATTCATACCCATCTTCAATGATTTTTATGCACGTATCAGTCAATCCGGGGAGCAGGTCTCCTTCGATTATATTTCCCAGCTCAATGAAGCTGATTTTGGGGAGATGCTCGGCAGAAACAGACAACGCGACATGGCAATGGGACATACTACCACTGGAATTCATCGCGATGAACTGGAAATGCTGCTCGGCGGCTATCCCATTAAAAAAGTGGGATCACAGGGACAGAACAAGACCTACTTTGTATCACTGAAGCTGGCACAATTTCATTTTTTGCTGCAAACAGGGCATACTACTCCGATATTGCTGCTGGATGATATTTTCGACCGGCTCGATATGCATCGTGTGGAGGAGATTGTGAAGCTTGTCTCCGGTCATGGCTTCGGACAGATTTTTATCTCCGATACCAACAGGGAATCACTCGACAGAATTCTGGAACGTGCCGATAATAACGCGCATATCTACTCGGTGATAGACGGAGAGATAAATCGGATAAATGAATAAAAAGAAATGTTGAAAAAGAACGCACAACCTTTGTCCCGGGCACTTTCTGATTTTTTCGATGAAAATAGTACGTTAAAGGTCAGGCTGGCCGAACATCGTGCCGTCAGAGGATGGCATGAGGTGCTGGGGGAGGGTGTCTCGAAATATACAGGGGAGGTTTATTTCCGTCGTAATATCCTCTATGTACATCTTACATCGGCCGTTCTTCGCGCGGAACTGACAATGAACAAGGAGGGGCTGATCAGGAAGATGAATGATTACGCTGAAATTCCCATCGTAAGGGATATTGTATTCCGCTAGAAGAATGCCGATACACCCAGGTAGATGCCACTGGGATGGGGAGAATAATCGTGCTGGATAAGATCGTAATTGAGTGTGATATGGGAGCGGCCCAGGCGAACCCCTGCGCCTACGATCAATGAGGGGACAAGGCCGCTATGCGAGGTTGTTTCTTTTGTAGACTCCCTTGTGAAAGCAGACCAGATATAGTTTGTTTCGGGTTGTACAAAAACAGTGATGAAAGAAAGTGGATAAAAATAGCCAAACAGGTTTGCTCCCAGTAAATTATCTCTGACAGTATATTCCGATGTTCTTGCTTTCGAGTAGTAGTATTTAATGCCGGCACCCGCCATGAAATAGCGGTTGAACTGATATCCCGCCTGCGGACCAAAGCCTAGTCTTGTATAGTTTCGGCTCACGGACAAGCCGAGATTTGCGCCAATACGAATTTTACTCCTGTCAAATATGGCAGTACGACCCTTCTCTGTGTCTCCGCGCCTTATGCCGGTGGATGTCTCTTTTCCCGTAAAACTACGTGATTGTCCGGAACGATGAATATTTCGCTCATCGTCCGGAGCCACGGGTATGGTATCATATGTGATTACCTGTGCATCGACAAATAAGGGAAGCAACCAAAGCAGGAAGATGTAGAAGATGCGCACAAAAGTTTATTCTGCGGGTGTTCCATTTTCGGGGGTTGGCTGTGCTGGAACCTGCGAAGGTACGGGCAAGCCGGGAGTCACATCGGGAGCGGTGGCAGGGTTGAGTGGTGCAGGTTGTTGCACTTCCACCTGCGATTGCGGTGCATTGCTGTGCGAAGCAGTGTATTTGGCAGTCAATATGCTCAGTACCATTACGATACCTGCAAGAGTCCAGGTGAATTTTTCCAGAAAGTCGGTTGTTTTCCGTACACCCATGATCTGGTTCGATGATGAAAATCCGCTTGCCAGTCCGCCGCCTTTCGATTTTTGTACCAGTACGGCAAGGATCATCAGAATGGAAGCCAGCAGAATAAGGATTGTAATAAAGAGATACATATATTGTTCGTTTTAATTCTTACAGAAAAAATTCCGTTTTCACTTAACAAAATGTTGATTCATAATCAAAAATTCCAGAAAACGAATTTGGTCGGCAAAGTAAATACTTTTTTTTGGAAAATTCAAACTTAAACGTTTAATAATTGTAAGCGCCTGTTCATATTTTTTTTGTTTGATATAGATTTTTGCCAATGTTTCAGTCAGAAATTCACCGGCATCCTCTTCAGAAGTGGTTTTTTGATTATCTGTCCTCACTTCCGGTTGATATGGAGTGAACAGTGGCTCGGTCGCAGCTTTTTCAATAAAGGCATCAATGATGTCGTGGTGTTGAAGTTTCCGGTCTTCTGACGGACCTGCAGTCCTCTCTCCCTCCATCGGCTCCAGATAGGAGAAATAGTCGGTCGATACAATATTCAGAGCTTCATTGTCAAGTGTTGTCGTCTCACTCATATCACTCCCGCCAAGTGAGGTGAGGAAGGAATCAAGCAACTCTTCGGTTCTGTCTTTCGCACTATTATGAATTGCATCTGGCTGGGTAAGTTGCTTGCGATAGCTTTTCCCGTAAATCAGATAGAACAGCTTTCTCCTGTCGGCACACATCACAGCTGTTGTGCCGAGCTCTTTTACGTAACGATCACTATCTGTCATATCCAGATATTTGGTGTACAACAATCGGGAGGTCTGGAAAAAGGGGTAAGTTTCCACCACTGTTTTAAGTGTCTCTTCAGTGGCAGTTATCAGTGTGTCGGGTTCTTCGATGAATTTGTAAAGCTTGTCCTTGTCCATTGAGTTACCAGTTTGCCATGGTGGCATTAAATATCTGATCTACAATTTCGTCGATCAGCTCATTGATCAGCCGATCCTGTACCGTATCGAAAACAGTGTTGCTGGAGAATGTACGGTTGGCGGAGATTGTTTCCTGCGTCTCGGGCACATCGATCTTATTGTTTCGAAAACGCATCCTTACCGTCATCGTCAGACGGGTTTCTGAAGCAAATGCATCTTCCTGCACAGCCAGAGGTGTAAGTTCATAACCTACAATTTCACCCTCAATCTCCATGTCGGCGTTCTGATTCACAAGCTGTAAACGCGTGTTGCGGGTAAACATGTCTTTCATCTCTTCATTAAAACGCTGTTCCAGGGGAGGGTATACCAGGGGAGCCTGATTGATAAAGTGTCCGATGGAGAGAGTCTTGGTAAGGTCATAATCTATGGAAGCCGTCCTGAAAGAATAAGACAGTCTACATGAACTTACGATGCCGATCATCGAGAAGAGAATCACAATGTGGACGAAATAATGCCTGTGTATGTGGATTTTCATACTTGTTCCCTTTTGTCGCTGATAATCAACATTCAAGACTATATTCCTTAATCTTGCGGTAAAGAGTCCGCTCGGAAATACCTAAATCGGCGGCAGCCAGTTTACGCTTGCCGTTATGCCGTTCAAGCGCCCTGAGGATCATCTCTTTTTCCACTTCGCTGATTGACAGTGCGCTTTCTTCGTATTCGGTTGCTTCCTGAATATCATTCTTCCCCGTCTCATCAAGCTGTATGCTCTTGGGAATTGCTTCGTACTTTACGGGGACCGATACACGGGGTTGCTCTTCATGAATGACAGATGCGGTACGAATACTGTTTGAGGATGGTCCAAAATCAGCTGCCGACTGACCGGAACTTTCCATCATGCTTTTCACTACCTGCTTCAGGTCGGTGATATCTTTTTTCATGTCGAAAAGAACCTGGTACAATATCTCCCGTTCGTTGGCAAACGACTTTCGTTCGGTATCATGAAGCTGCGACAAGGGGACTGGAAGCATGCCAACCTCGTTGTGGGGCAGGTATTTCTGCAGGATATCGGCATCAATCACACGTTCCTGTTCAATGATGGATATCTGTTCGGAGATGTTCTTCAGCTGGCGTATATTTCCGGGCCAACGGTAGTTCTTTAACATCTCCCTTGCCTCGTCGGTAAGGGTGATGGAGGGCATCATGTATTTTTCGGCGCAGTCACCGGCAAATTTCCTGAAAAGAAGGGGGATATCCTCTTTCCTGTCCCGCAAGGGCGGTATGCGGATAGGAACAGAATTAAGCCGGTAGTACAAGTCCTCACGAAACTTTCCCTGTTCCACGGCTCTCACCATATCCATGTTGGTAGCTGCCACTACCCTTACATCACTCTTTTCAACCTTTGAAGATCCTACCTTGATGAATTCTCCGCTTTCGAGTACCCGCAGCAGACGTGCCTGTGTGGACAGGGGTAGTTCACCTGCCTCGTCGAGGAAGAGTGTGCCGCCGTCGGCCACTTCGAAATAACCTTTCCTGGTGCCGGTAGCACCCGTGAAAGAGCCTTTCTCGTGCCCGAAGAGCTCAGAGTCAATGGTTCCCTCGGGAATAGAGCCGCAGTTGATGGCAAAGTAGGGACCATGTTTTCTCTTGCTGTGAAGATGTATGATCTGCGGAAAATTTTCTTTCCCAACGCCACTTTCTCCTGTAATAAGTACCGACAGGTCGGTAGGAGCGACCTGCAGTGCCACATCGATGGCGCGATCCAGCTCGGGAGTGTTGCCAATGATGCCGAAACGTTGCTTGACTTGTTGCAGAGAGTACTTGACCATACTGTGTTGTTTGAGAATTCAAAGATAAACAATTATTTCAAAGCGTATGTCCTTGCTTTCAGGAATTCTCCCAATCGTGCAGTCTCATCCCCGAACTGATCAATCTCTTCCGGCATTACCGGATCTCCAAAAGTGATGATCATCTCTTTGCCTTTTTTGTTGTATAGTTCGTGACAGAGTCTGAGGTTACGGAACTTCCAGCCAAATACCTTCGACAGATAAAAGGAGCGACTGTTCTGGCCGGAGATATGCATGGGGATGACCGGTATTTTCATTTTCTGGATAATCTTTAATACTGCCGGCTGCCACTCTCTGTCTTCAATCTGAAATTTTCCTTTTCTGAAATAAAGGTTGGAAACAGCTCCCGACGGGAAAAACCCCATCGGATAGCCCTCCCGTAGATGAGCAATACTTTCTCTGATACCGGCGAAGGTGAACCGGTTTTTCTCTTCATTTTTCATTGGATTTACGGTAATGAAATTTTCTGCCATCGTATCCACAAAGGAGAGAATAATGTTGACCATCATCTTGTAATGATCTACCCGGCTGCCCACCGTCTCTATGGCAGCTATGCCGTCGATGTGGCCGTACGCATGATTGGAGACGGTGATAAACGGTTTGTCCTTGAAGTTCTGCAGTACCTGCTCATTCCGAATAGTGCGCTTTATCCCCAGTTTATCCAGAACATCCTTACAGAATGCCGGACCTGTAAGATGTTTTGAACGATTGTAAATCTCATTGGGGACGTGCAACGCCGATATTTTGATACCGAAGTCAATCAGCATGTCGCCGTATTTGCCCCGCAAAACAGGATGCAGGCCGCGCAAATCATCGCGACTGATCAATGTATCTTTCATTCATTCTTGGCTTTATCTTATTATTTAACGCAATTGCCACGTCAAAAAAAATGATGTGGCAATTGTGTGATAAAAAGGCTGTTTGATGCGACTTTAGGCAAGATCCCTGATCATATCGATGATTTGTTTGCCAATTTCTTCCGCTTCTTCCTGAGAGTGTGCTTCCGAATAGACCCGGATGATTGGTTCGGTATTCGATTTTCGCAGATGTACCCACTTGTCCGGGAAATCGATTTTTACACCGTCGATATGGGTTACCTGCTGGTCTCTGAATCTTTCTTTCATCTTTTCCAGTATTGCATCTGTGTTGATGTCTGGTGTGAGCTCCACCTTTTGTTTGGCCATAAAATAGGCAGGCAGGGTTGCCTTCAGTGCCGAAGGTGTTTTTCCCGATTTTGCCAGGCAGGTAAGAAACAATGCAATGCCCACGAGCGCGTCGCGACCATAATGGGAGTCGGGATAAATGACACCGCCATTTCCCTCGCCACCGATCACGGCTTTCACTTCCTTCATTTTTGTCACGACATTCACCTCGCCCACTGCTGCGGCATAATAATTACCGCCTCTGGCAGTTGTAACATCTCGCAGGGCACGGCTTGAGCTGAGGTTGGATACAGTGTTGCCCGGCGTATGCTGTAACACATAGTCGGACACAGCTACCAGGGTATATTCTTCGCCAAAGGGTTCACCATCTTCACAATAGATGGCCAGCCGGTCCACATCGGGATCTACGGCGAAACCCACACTTGCCTTGGAACTGCGGGTGAGTGAAGAGAGCTCTGTAAGGTGTTGCGGCAAGGGCTCCGGATTGTGGGAGAAGTTACCATGGGGGGCACAGTGCAATTTAAAGATCTCCTTTACTCCCAGGGCGTACAATAATTCAGGAATGGCAAAGCCGCCTACTGAATTCACACTGTCGACGGCTACCCTGAAATTGGCCGCCTTGATCGCCTCTTTGTCCACCAAAGGGAGGGACAAAATGCCTTGTATATGCTCGTGGAGATATTGCTTTTGTGTAATCTGACCCAGTTCATTCACAGTGGAAAACGAAAAATCTTCCGCTTCGGCAATATTGAGGATTTCTTTTCCCTCTTCTGCGTTGAGGAATTCACCCTGGTGATTAAGCAGCTTCAGAGCATTCCACTGTTTGGGATTGTGGCTTGCGGTGATGATGATGCCGCCTGCAGCCTTTTCTTTGGGAACAGCAATTTCTGTGGTGGGTGTCGTTGCCAGTCCGATGTCGGTTACGTCGCAACCCATCCCTGTCAGCGTACCGGTGATGATCCGGTGTACCATTTCTCCGGAAATGCGGGCATCGCGCCCCACCACAATCCTTGGTCGGTCTTCTCCGGTTGATTTTCGGATAAAGGCTGCATACGCAGCTGTAAATTTTACAATATCCAGTGGCGTAAGGTTTTCACCCGCTTTTCCACCAATGGTTCCTCTGATACCTGATATGGATTTGATCAATGTCATATGGGTACTTTTATATTGAAAAGTGATTTTTTAATAATATCATTAGCTGGTGATTTTACAGAGAGATGCAAAGAGAGGCCGTTAAAATGATCAGTATTGATTTTCAAACCGGTACTGTACCATGTCATAGTAGGTTGGCTCATACTTCGACTGATCATAGGAAGATCCCATATTAAAGGGAACAATCATTTTTACTTTGCCG
>ENA-UOOI01002657-UOOI01002657.1-fermentation-metagenome-genome-assembly--contig:-NODE-2657-length-14950-cov-2.765559_pt1 | contig 14950 bp, 26 predicted proteins | sample MGYA00245779_ERZ724027 | MGnify/ENA primary metagenome ERZ724027 (study PRJEB28704, sample SAMN03018318) | fermentation metagenome | biome: anthropogenic terrestrial biome; feature: soil; material... | reverse complement strand
TTAGGGTCAGTCTGAAACCGCTTTACCTCATCGCCTCGTGCCTCCATCGGCACTTCGCCCGTGATCCAGGCATAGTCCATGCCCTTATCGTCCAAGAGCTTGCGTATGGCCTTAATCTCAGGAATGAACCGGGCAAAGATGACTACTTTCTTGTCGGCCGAGAATAAGTCGTCTAGGGTGTCACTCATCAGTGCCATCTTGGACTTGCTAACTTGCTCCGTGCGGCCGTCTTCGGTGTTCATGTAGCCGCCCGATAGCTGCGCAAGCCGTAGTAACCGGGATAGTACGTTGGCTGCTGTAACTTGCTCGCCACTTGCTAGTTCGGCAACACTCTCCTTGGCTAGCTTGTTGTAGATTGACTTTGCACCAGCCTCAAGGTCGCAGTAGAGAGTCTGGTCGGTATACTCCGGCAGGTCTAGTGCCTCATCTTTTGTCACTCGGAAAGCTATGCTGTGCGCCTTACGCATCAGTTCCTGTATATTGCGGTAGCCAATGACCTGGCGCCCCTCGAATCCACCCATGACCGCGTAGCGGTTGCGAAACGCTGTAAAGCTATTTCCGAAGATGCTAGGCTCGAGGAACTTGTACTGACTGAAGAACTCTAGGGGGTTATTACTGACAGGCGTGCCGGTTAGGATCATACGGTACTTGGCCAACCGGCCGAGCCGGTGCAAGGCCTTGGACTGCTGAGCTCCGGGAGTCTTGATGCGCTGAGATTCGTCACAGATGATCATGTCAGGTCCCCAGGCCATAATCGCTTTGTCCATTCTCCATACGGCTTCATAGTTAACCACGCTAACCTGTAGCACCCGTGCATTGGGCTTCCAGTCCTGCAGCGTCTTGATGCGCTTAGCCACAGGGCCCTCAAGGGCCTTGATCTCATAGGGGAAATCAGCATGAATATCGAATTCAAGCGGCCATACTGGTACAACTGATGCAGGAGCGAACACCATGGCTCGCCTAACCTTGCCGTTTAGAAAGGCTCTGCCAGCAACTGCTATTGCTGATAATGTTTTTCCTCAACCGCAGCCTTGCTCCATGAGCAAAGCTGCGCCGCCACCATTTGTGGTCATTTTGATACCACCCCCTCAGCTACCCTTCTTGCTTTTCGCAAGCGATTATGCAAGGCGACATGCTCGCCACGCCTCATGAGTTGAAGATTATCTAACCTGTTATCGAACGGGTCTTCGTTGATGTGATGAACAACCTCGCTTTGTCTCAACTTCCGCCCAAGGTATTGCTCCATGATTGTTCTGTGCATATCTTTTCCGAGCAATTTTGGTCGCCGTTTTTTCTTTCCTGGCCTTATTGCCCTCATAGTTTTTGAGGTCTGCAGCCGTGTTCGTACTGTAGGAGCTGGCGGGTTTTCCTTGAACCAAGAATCAAAGCATGCGCGGCAGCAGAAGTTGTGTACTTGGATAGCAGACTTGTAACGTTTGAACGTCTTACCGCACGTCTCACAAGTCAAGTCGACTGTCTTACCTCGCTTAAGCTTGCCCTGAGACCTAGCTTGGTCGTAGCAAGTTCTGTCGCAGAATCGCCGCCCATGACTCATGGTTTTAGGATTGAATCTGTAGCGCTTACCGCACTCCTTGCATACAAGAAACAGATCAGTGATTTCTAAACACCCCCATGAGTTTGCAGGCAATTTCATACCCGAGCGTTTGATGTTGAAATGGCTTAGTCTTAATGGGCATAGGCTCTGTGGGTTCAATGTTCTCCCAACCGGCCAGTTTAGCTTTGGTCACTTCTTTTTCAAGGTCCTTGATGTTGGTGACTTCCTGTTGCAGCCCCTCTTCCACTTGGGCGAAGGGAAAAGCTTCACGTATCTCGTCATAGTGTCCTAGTGGGTACTCCCAGCATTTCTGCTTGGCATTCCACGAGTAGCCTTGGATCTGCTTTGCAGCATCCCGATCCTCGTAACGACAGTAGAGTTGGATTTTGTCTTTGGCTCGGACTAACCGAGCATGGGGTAGATATGGCCGTAGTTGGTTACGCATTTCGCAACGCATCCTCTACTGATAATTTTCGTGGTGCTACAGCCTTGGTGGCATACTCCCACAGGCAATTTCCGTCGCGGTGAATAATATTGCCATCAGCCAACTGGTACACAAGCTCATTGGGGTAGATTGGCCCATTACATGACTTGCAGCGAGCAACCACTTGCTGCTTAGGCTCCTGCACGAGGTGAACTATTCTACTCATTAAATGCCTCCTTCAAGGTGTGAATGACTCCATGTGCCAGATATGCTGTTGCGAACACCAGCGGGGCGATCAGCACCCCGCCGTCGATAGTCCCGCACCGGACCATCCCTGCGCGGACCTGCCAGACAGTTACGGCTATGGCTATGAGCCAAGATAGGCGCTTCATTCGTCTTCGCTCTCCTGTTCGGCGAACGGCTCCGGTGTAAACAGCTTGTCCTGCCAGCCGAGCTTGGCGTAGTTCTCCCGGCATGTAGGGCAGTTATGCCCCACAATGACCGTTTCTGGTGCCGAGCCGTATGTACTCCCTAGGCTATCTCCTACTTGTGCGCCACAACGGGCACAGCTATAGTAGCCCATGAAGTATTTCTGAATCTTGCTATGGCCAAGCAGGGCGCAGACAACCTTATTCCGAGTTCGCTCATCCTCTATCTGGAACGCATCTAGCCGCTCTAGAAACTCTCGTTCAGTCATATCCCGTATCTTCTTCACTTCGCACGCCTCCTTATCTTTGCTTTTAGGTCGACGATCGCCACGCCAACCCTAGTTAAATCAGCGTTGTTTTTTATCAGCTTCTGCCTGTTTAGTTGCAATAGCTGTGCCCTGGACACCAGGATCAGGTTGTCTATGCCGAAGTTGAGCCTATCTTGATCACCGAATATGATTACATGCCCCTTGGGCACCGGGCCATTATGCCGCTCCCAGATAAACACGTGCGTGTATATCCAATAGTTAGGGTCAGCTATTTTGATCTTAAGATAGCCGTCCGAGCTCATTACTTCGCTACCGACGGGCAACATGCTGGCCGGCTTGTGTCCGGGCTTAAACTGGGTAGCCTCTGAGTAGGAGACCCCTCGCTTACCCTTGTTGTGAGAGGTTTGGCCGGGCTTGAACTTGGTATCACGCCCAGTCTTTAGCCTCTTTCGTTTCATGTATCCGCTTATTTGGGTTAGCGTGAGTTCGAGGTCGAATTGCTGATTAAACATTAGCTGTGCCCCGGCATGGGCTTACCCAGCGGGCACTCGCCACACCGGATGCTTCCGCAGTCAAAGGTAACTCTCAGCATGGCTTTTGCCAGCACCTTAACTTCTGTCACTAACTCCTGTTTCTTGGCTTCTGCATTTTCTCCCATTCCTGCTACCTCCTTACTATTTGGCCTCCTAAATTGCGCGTAGCCGTCTCGGCTTGATCGTGCAAGCGCTTCCTCAGTATTTCTTTGTGCATCTTCACGTTTCGGCCCACGCCCCTTTTAGCAGGTTTTACCTCCTATCACGGCGAAGTGTGTACCGGAGAGGAGATGATGCGTATGTCACTGGGTCACTATCATGTCGATGCGCGGACACTATCACCGGGAACTAGAGCTGCCCTTTTTAAGAAAATTGATGAGGCCTCCTTCATGACTGCCGTCGACATGAAAAACCCGGGGTGCTTCGAAGTCTTTTGGGAGTCCAAAGCGGATTTTGTAGAGTCCATGGGTCTCCCTAGCGAGTGCAAAGTTACTGTTCTTCATAAAGCCGAATAGTTGTTCTTTCCGCCGGATTGTACTCCATTACGATCCGGCACTTTCTATCCCAATCAACCTCTTTAAACAAACAGTGCAAGAAGGCGTCCAGTTTCCCGAAAAAATCCGACTTTATACTAAACTCCGAGGTGAGCTTGCTCCCGTCCATTTTCTTCACCTCCCTCCGTCTTCAAGTCCCGCATCGCTAAAGCAGTCTACTACTTACTGCGTTCTGCTTCTCGCTGTAGCCAGTCACGGACCTGGTGCTTAGGAAAAATCTTTCTGTTGCCAAAGCGCAGATGCGGAAAACCCTTTCTATTAGCCAGTTCATAAGCTTTGTTGGTGCCAATCCGTAACCAGTCCCGCAGCTCCTGGATTGTCAGATAGTCAGGCAACTCTTCGAATCGTAATACCGATTCTTTCTCTTGCTCGTGCATTGAACAAACCTCCTTTTCAAAGGCCTTGTCCAATTTCGCCCTCTCCTATGTAAAGGCTAGATAGATTTTCAGTAATCGACAGGTTGTCGGGGACTGACGGCAAGCAGTATGACACCTATCTTTACTCCGCTCGCGGTGTCTACGAAATTTGCCGCTGGTCACGTCAACTGTCACCAAAATGAGGACAGTTGAATGTGGTAGAGAGGAGATCATACTGTAAGGCGAAGTTGGCTATCCTCTGTCAGGAGCTTGTGAATGTAACTTAAGCCTTTCTGATACACCAGTGTCTTGATGCTAATCTTGGTTTCACCCTCCGGCGTAGTCCATTTCTGTTCAATCGTTCTGAAGTAACCTCTATCTATGTAGGTCTGGTAAGGAATATTGTTTGCCATCAAGATGTCTCGTTCTCGCAAGAAAGCAAAAAGTCTGTTGCGGCCAATGCCGCGTATGTTAAGAACCTTAGCCGCCTCACCTATAGGGATTGCGTCCTTACTGCTAGCCACAGCGTCGAAGAATTGCACCTTAGGCTTGGCCACCTCTAGCTGTTTAGTCTGCTTTTCGATCTGCTCCGCTTGATCTGCCGCTAGGCGCAGGGCCTCGGCATAGGTTGCTGGTAGCTGGTAGCCGTCTTTAAGCGCTTGCTCCATGCGATTGAACTCGTTGATATAGGCAAGTTTGAATTGCATGGCCTTTTCGCCGGTCCAGCCCATTGTCAGTAGCGTAAAACCGTCACGCGTTAGCAGGTATTCTGGGTATGCTCGGTTGCGGCTGTCTAGGTATGTACTGCCGAGGAAATAGCCTCTCGGGTCAATCTCCCCAAATTTGGGGAGGTTAACTAGAATCTCGTCGATGTCGCGTAAAACGTGGTCATGCCGCTTCTCGAAATTGACGGCCACAGTCCTGCTAGAAACAACAATCCTATTTCCGTCCTGCCTAACCCCCAAGACCATGAGCTTGTCCATCTAAAACCCCTCCCTTCTTAGGCCCAGCTTTTCAATCGCATCTAGAAAACCGTCTTTGGGTATCCGCAAGGTGCGGTGCCCGAGCTTGGTACTCGGTATCTGCCCCTGCCTGCATAGCTCATAGATTTTGTCGCGCGTAACATCTAGATAGGCTGCAGCCTTAGCCGCAGTTAGGTAGGCAGCCTCGGTCGTCATTTGAATCACCTCCGCAAAACTGGTCCTTCATAGCCCCGTAGGCTAGAGCCATGCTGGCAGCCGTTCTTGCTGCCTGGCCGTTAGGCCAAATAGCCATAATGCGCCTGCACTCAGTAATCTGGGCATCCAACCACCTCTGCAAATCCTCAACTGCTACAAAATCCATCATTATGCCTCCTTTTTGATAATCTCGTTATCATTGATGGGTAAAAAAATATCTGGGAATAGCTCTCGCATAGATACGCCGTAGTATTGTTCAATGAGCACCATCGCTCTTCGGCCAGGCTTGACGTATCCAGACTCAAGTTTACGCAGATAAACGGTCGATATCCCGATGCTTTCGGCAGCTTGCTCTTGGGTAAGCCCACGCTTGGCCCTGACCGCAGCCAAATTGTCTCTCCGCATGTATAATCACCTCACTTTGTGCAGATAATTAACTTATCGTTAGCCACATGATACATGATAAGCAAATTATCGTCAATACCTTTTTGCAAATATTTTTTTCAAGGGGCTTGTATGTGATAATAATATTATCTATAATATACTTAGTATTACATAGGGGGTGCCGGTGTGATTGGAAAGCGGCTAGTATTATTGCGGGGGGACAAAACGCAGGAGGAAGTGGCGTTAGCGCTAGGTATCTCTCGGGCCAGATACGCGCATTGGGAAACTGGGAGAGCAAAGCCAGGAAGCGTGTTACTCAACGAGTTAGCAGAATACTATGGGGTTACTACAGATTATTTATTAGGCCGCACCGAAAACCCTACAGAACAACAAGAGCAGCAGGAGCATCGTGACGAAATACCTATTTTGGGGCGAGTAGCAGCTGGTATTCCCATCGAGGCTGCGCAGGACGTCGTGGGACGTATAGAGGTCTCGCCTCATATGGCATCTAGCGGTGAGTTTTTTGCACTCACGGTTCGCGGCGACAGCATGGCTCCTGAAATACGGGAGGGAGACGTCGTCATTGTGCGCCAGCAGGCACAGGTTGAAAATGGCACTATTTCCGTCGTCATGATAAACGGACAAGACGCAACGGTTAAGAAATTCTATGCGAGCGATCGGGGAGTTAGGTTGGTACCGATAAACCCGGCCTACGAACCGTTGTTCTTCTCGGCCGAGGAGGTAGCGATGCTGCCAGTATCAGTCCTTGGCCGAGTAGTTGAATTAAGAAGGGGGTATTAGCACTATGGCAAGCATAACTCGGCGGGGAGACGCCTGGGTAATCACGATTGAACTAGAAAAAGGAAGTGATGGAAAGCGGCGTAGAATGACACGGACAATCAGGGGCGCTAAGAGGCAAGCTGAGGAAGAAATGCACCGGCTTGTCGCTCAGCTAAGCGCCGAGCCCAGTCGGTAAAAGGATTACCGAATGAAAGGGGGGTGTTGTTTTGGCGGCAAGAATTACGAAAAGTGGAAAAAGCTGGGTAATAGTAATTGAACTCGGGAGAGTTGACGGCAAGCGCCGAAGGATGACCCGCGCGGTAAAAGGCACAAAGAGGCAAGCTGAGGAAGAAATGCACCGGCTTATTACGCAGCTGGGCATGGGGGTGAGCCCAAACGCTGACCAGATCACTGTGGCAGAGCATCTGGATAATTGGCTAAAAATGCGGGAGTTAGAAATTGCGCAGGGTACCCTAGCACAACGCACCTATGATAGCTACGAGGAAACTGTCCGGCTGCATCTGAAGCCCGAGCTTGGGCGTTTCATATTAACCAAGCTGGCCCCGCAAAACATTGACGATTTCAAAAACCTCAAACTGGAAACGTGCTCGGCCAGGTCGGTGAGCTACTGGATGGGCGTACTGAACCAAGCTCTCAAGTACGCAGTGAACATGCGCAAAATACCTGTCAACCCCGCCAATACCGTGAAACGTCCAAAATACGAAACGGACATTAAATCACTCGAGGCTGACCAGTTAGACCATCTGCTGGAAGTGGCAAAGGGCTACACGCTCTATCCTATCGTCTATCTGGCCGCCTACAGCGGTATGCGGCTTGGCGAGCTTCTGGGCCTTGAATGGTCGGCTATAGACGAAGAGCGCAGTATCCTGCATGTCCGACAGCAATATCAGCGCACCAAGAAGGGTACCGTTATCGACAATCCTAAATCAAAGAAAAGCAAGCGCAAAATTAGGCTGCCCGAAGACGTGCTTGCAGCCCTACTTGCTCAAAAAGGCAAAAGCAAATATGTTTTCCCCGGTCGATGGCCAACGCGCCCAAGAGATCCAAGCAGTGTGTCGCGGGATTTCGGCGAAATCGCAAAGGCTGCCGGCTTCCCTGACCTCACCCTTCATGGGCTGCGACATACCCATGCCACCCTGCTACTAGTCAATGGCGTGCCACTAACTCAGGTGCAGGAGCGGCTGGGCCATGAGGATGCTTCTACCACTCTGATTTACACCCATAGCCTAGAGAGCGAGGAACAGGCTGTGGTTGACACATTTACGGAGGTAATGGACAGGGCCGCGGAAAAACGGAGAGAGAAGGAACAAGAAAAACCGGCATTGAAGAGGGTAAAATGAACTGCCTTTTTGGTGCCCAAATGGTGCCCATTTTTATAAAAGGTGCCCAAATGGTGCCCAAATACAAACAGCTATTCGCCACCATCACCAGACACCAGAGACAACAAAAGCCCCGTTGTTACGGAGCTTTTCGCGTGTCGTATGGTGCGCCATCAAGGATTCGAACCTTGGACCCACTGATTAAGAGTCAGTTGCTCTGCCAGCTGAGCTAATGGCGCATGATGAAATTTCTGGGCCGCTGAATTGGTTTCTGGTGGCGGCGACTGGACTCGAACCAGTGACACTACGGGTATGAACCGTATGCTCTAGCCAACTGAGCTACGCCGCCGCTGTAACGGCCACCAACTATAGCGGACGAGATTTATTCTACAGTATTACGCCGGGAAGGTCAAGGGGTAATCGTTAGCAGATTATGGACGATTTTTTCCTGCTGATTGACGTACAGAACGTGGCGAATAGCCACCTCGACCACCACGCTTAGAATCGGTATTCTTACGCAGACTAGAAAGGCGTTCTTCACTATCTTTTAGAAAACGAGCTAGCTGATCATCTAGGGAAACGGTAGGCCGACGGCGAGCTTGACGAATTGACAGACCGATTTTACCACGTCCATCTACATTGATTACTTTTACAGTGATACGGTCACCTAATTTCAAGTAGTCGTTGATATCTTTTACATAAGCATCAGCGACTTCTGAAATATGCACTAGGCCCGTTTGCCCTGTTTCTAACTCTACAAATGCCCCGAAGTTCGTAATACCAGTTACCAAACCACTAACAATAGCGCCTACTTCTAAAGCCATTACTGTTGGATTTCCCTCCAATTAAATTTTAACTAACATTGAGATTATAGCCTATGCCGCGTAAAGCGTCAATGGCAAGTCTGCTTACGGAGTAGGATCACTTGGAACATAGATGGTGTCCCCCGGTTTTACCATCCCCATTTCTCTCGCTAACTGTTCCAGATAAACCGGGTCTTCTAGCAAGCGATCAATCTGCTGCTGTAACAATTCCTTCTCCGCCTGTAACTCTTGCTGTCGCCCCAGCAACTCTTCATATTGCGCAACTAAGGCACGCAGACGCAACTCTTGGCGCACCCATTGTATCCCCAGGCAGACCAAGTAAGCGCTGAGCAATGTGCACACCAAAATCACTGGCCACCGCCGCCTAGTAGTCTTGGTTTTGGCTTGGTGGCGAGTGCTAGGCTTAGCCTTGGTCTTAACCGGCGTTTGAGGGAAAGGAATAATTTGCCGAGCCCTATTCGGCATGATTATCACCTACTGTCAACCTATGCGCCCCCTCATCATTTCTTCGCCACGCTTAGCCTACTCTCCTGCCTGCAATATGATTTATTCATCTTCTGGAGGAAAACGCCACAATTTAGCAATGGATTTGGCTACGGCCTGCCCGATCACCCGCGGACGCGCTAACATTCGCTGCGCAATAGCTGCTAACCAGGAGCGCAGGTGGGTTAATAAGCGAACAAAAGGCAACAGCAGCCAGCGCGCCAAGGTATACAGCGGTAGGAAAAGAAAGGTGCAGAGTAGACGATAGGGCCAAAGCAGCACTCGCAAAACTGTGTCTATTAGCTTATTCACCGCTAGGTTGAGCCAAGAGAATAAGGCGATAGCACGCCGGAACAAAAAATGCCAGGCCCGCATTAGGCTATTGCTGAACCAGGCGAAGTAGCTGACGGCCCCGATGGCTAGGCTGAGCAACAGGAAAACGCGGACTTCACCTGAGTTAACTCTAAGCAGTACGATATAGACCCAGACAGTATAGGTAAACCAAAACAACAGGTCAGTAGAGGCTGTCAATAGCTGTCCTGGAGTGCCTAACCGACGTAATGCTCGATAGAGGTCGAAAAACACGCCAAAGCAGAAACCAAGAAAAGCAAAAATAAGTGCGCTCAGCGGTTGGGCTACCGACATCATGGCACCTCCACGTTAACAATATCATATGCAGCTGCGCATTTAGCGTGCCACACCAGAGTCTGATTGAGAAAAAGGGCCCCCAAACGTGCATAGCGTAGGGCTGCGGGGTGTTGCTTTGCACAGGAGCAGGCTCCAATCGTGCTTACAGCAAGCGCCCCGCAGCCCCTCTTAGCCGCAACTGATGCTCTTTTGTTCTCAACCGCTTTGGCTGTGTGTCTGGCCCCCGGTTCGTGGGAGGCACTGGGATGCCCCTACAGCTACCCCCAAGCCAGGGAAGGCCGCGTGTCATACGCACAGCGCATTGGGGCCATAAATCAAGGAGCGAAGGAGCCAAGGACCAAGAGCGACAACAGGCCGAGCTTGCGAGTGCCGTCGCTCCCTTGGCGAACTGAGCTCATTCCCACAGTATCTGGCCACACGCGCTCTAGTATGACTGCGGCCTTACCCACGCTCCCGTTTTAGCCGAAAACGCGATTGAAGAACCCCTTGTTGCGGTTCTTGCCGGCTGCTCCTAAGCCACCTTCAAGATAATCAACAGCCTTGACTACGCCCTCAACACTCAGTTGCCCTTCATCAAGGCTCAGCTGCTTGATATGCAGATCTTCGCCTCTAATAGCCATCATCCCTAACTCGGTTTCCAAGATTATCTCCTGGTCATCGAAGCTGTCAACATGAATGACTCCCTCTAAGGTGACTTGCTCCCGATTGGTAATCACGATGCGATGCAGACACTGTTCATGCGACTGATTCATACTATCCCCCCTAGGCTGTCCTATCTTGCTAGAACTATATGAACCAGAAAGCAGGCCTAGAACAGGTGGCCACCGGTCTGCCTTAATTATCATTGCCTAGAGCCGGGCTAGTCCCAAATCTTGTAGATGTTAATGCCCCGAAAATAAGTCTTAATGATGTCTTCCGCCTTAGCGCCTTGCTCGGAACGGCCCTTTGCTCCCCATTGGGACATGCCAACACCGTGCCCATAGCCCTTACCCTTGAAAGTGATGTTATTGCCACTGACAGTAATGGAGTCGATAAGCGTGGATTTCAGCTTGGTGCTACCCATTGCCAAGCGAAACTCAGGCGCACTCACAGTAGCGTTGCCGATACCCAGCTTTAGCGCCCGTCCCGAGTTACCCTTTTCCACGATCTTAATGTCAGTGAACTTGCCCGGTTTCTGACCCATTTTTTGCAGAGCCTGTGTCACTTCAGCTTTGCTGAAGGTGGCCGTCCAAGCGCGGTCCTTCGCAGGAGCGGCCTCCAGGCTGATGGGGTCATCCACTGAAACTATATAAGGGGTAGGCACCTTTTCAAAGGATAGCCCTTCCGCAGCAGTAGCCGTTTTGCCTCCCGAGTTGGCGTGAAACCAAGCCAGGATATAGTTGCCGTTATAGGCGGCTACCTTGCCCCGCGTAACACGCACGGCTTCCCGCACGTTGCTATTAATACGGCTGGCATCATAAGCCTGAAACTCTTCAGTATCGGTTGAGGCGTGGGCATTTCTATTGGGCACGCCACCCTCGCGGGCTATCTTTTCCAAAGTAAAGGTGCGGGCCAAGATAGCTTGCGCTGCCAAAGCCTCCAGCGGCCATTTCGGGTCCATTTCAGCAGCAACTACACCGGTAATGTACTCCTCAAAAGGCATGGTCTTGACCTGCTTCGTGTCTTTGATGTAAACCTTCAAGGTTGGCTCTTGCCGGGCCCCCTTAGCAATAGCTTTGGGGATAGCCGGGGCACCACTGGCTGGTCCTTGTTCCGGGCGCCGGAAAGCGCGACAAGAGACAAGTAAAAGTAAGGTCATCAAGATAGCGATGCTAACTCTTAGGTGATTACGTCTGCTCATATTCATCTGCCTCCCATCTACAAAGTCTGGTCGGCAATATTATTCCCACCTAAGCGCTAAAACACCGCCACAAACTTTTAGAGTGCGCGCATATCATCAAGCACGGTAAAAAGTAGCTCTGCCTCTTCTTTACGCACTGAATCCTGCAAGCGCTCTACTCGCACTCGTAAGACCCGTTGCCCAAAGTCAAGCGTTAGAATATCGCCCACTTTTAACTCATTGCTTGCTTTGGCAACCCGCCCGTTAACCTGCACGCGGCCCTGATCACAGACCTCTTTAGCTAAGGTGCGGCGTTTAATCAGACGGGAGACTTTAAGAAACTTATCTAGACGCATATCTTCCCTCCTCATAGCTTAACGAAAATCAGGTTCGGGATTCCGAACCTGATTTCGCCACTATAGGTGTAAAGCCTTTATGTAGTGAATCGCACTAGGGGGCTAGCTGTTGCTACTTGACAGCGTCCTTTAGCACCTTGCCAGCCTTGAATGCCGGCATACGACTAGCCGGGATTTGGATCTCTTCTCCGGTGCCAGGATTGCGACCGGTTCGTGCTGCCCGATCCCGCGCCTCGAATGTGCCAAAACCGACCAACTGTACCTTCTCGCCAGCCTGCAGCGCTTCTTGCACTGTGGCTACGAAAGCATCTAGGGCCGCCTCAGCTTGCTTTTTGTTGAGCCCAGACTTGTCAGCCATTCTACTTACTAGATCAGCCTTTTTCACAGTTTCCACAACAATAACCTCCTTAAGCGGTGGTGTTTCTACCAGTTCCCTTACTTCGACAAATAATTGCCAAATCCTTTTCTGGCGGCAAATTTTTAGCGAAAATTGCCCCGCTGCTGTTTCGCTAGCAAAGGCAGTGCTAACTGCTCTCACCTAGCTACGTTGCTTCGCCTCTTCCCACCACTCGTCTAGTTCGCTCAAGCTATAGGCAGTCAGGTCCTGACCAGCTGCCCTAGCTTGTTCCTCAATGTAGGAAAAGCGGTGGCGAAATTTGATGACGGTATACAATAGCGCCGTTTCCGGTTCTACTGCCAGGAATCTAGCAACATTGACAACCGCAAACATGAGGTCGCCCAATTCCTCGCTGATTTTGGCTTGGTCACCTGTGGCTACAGCCTCCATCAGTTCTGCCTTTTCCTCAGTTACTTTAGCGTAGGCGCCACCAATATCCTCCCAGTCAAAGCCGACGCGAGCAGCCTTCTGCTGAATCTTGTAGGCTTGCATCAAAGCGGGCATGTTACGCGGGACGGTGTCCAGCAACGAAACATTGCTATTCCCTTTGCGTTCTTGCGCCTTGATTGCTTCCCAGTTTGCCAGCACTTGCTCACTGGATGCGACTTTAGTCTGCCCAAAAACGTGAGGATGCCTACGCTTTAGCTTGGCCACAATCTGCCTGATCGGCTCAGATAGGTCAAACTCACCCTGTTCCTTTGCTATTTGGGCATGGAAGACAATCTGCAGTAATAAGTCTCCCAACTCCTCAGCCAGCTTATGCATATCTGCCAGCTGAATGGCTTCCAGGACCTCATAGGCTTCCTCCAGCAAGTAAGGCATCAAAGATACATGGCTTTGCTCCCGGTCCCAAGGGCACCCGTCGGGGGCCCGCAGCTTGTCCATTACCTCCGTGAGCTCGATTAGCAACGAGCCCGCCTGGTCTTGATTCGACACGTTTACCCCTCCCGAATGAGACGAAATCTTAGCAGGATCTGGCTTAGTGGTTGCCCTATTTTCGGGATGGCGGCCAGCTCCTCGGCTGTCAGCACGCCTGTGAGCAGCACCAAGAAGCCATAGAACACCAGAGCGATCATGATGGACAACAAGGTCGCTACAGTATTAGAAGCGCGCCCTATCAACCAGTAATAACTATAATGCGTAGCAATACCCATTCCGACGCTGGCCAAGGCAGGGCGGATAAAGGTTTGGCCGATAGGCACTTTAATGTTAGAGACGCGTAACATGGCCCGGTAGTTCAATATAGAAGAAACAGTAAAACCAATGACGGTGCTCAAGGCCGACCCCCGAATGTTGAGCGCGGGGATGGCCGTGAGGAAATAGGTTGCGATCAGCTTAGCTACACCACCAAAGAATAGGTTTATTACCGGGAGATAGGTCTTGCCTAAGCCTTGCAAGATGCCCGAGGTCGTCTGCTGCAGTGCCAAAAACGCCACGGCATAAGCGAGCACGGCCAACGGGAAACCAACACCAGCGCCGTTTTGCTCGCCGTAAAGCAATATGCTAATAGGACCCGCTAGCACTGATAAGCCCACAGCAGCTGGTAGGTTGATCAGCATAGCTAATTTCAAGGCCAGAGTGGAACGAGATTGCACCAAGTGGCGTTGCCCCAAAGAAACGGCGGCGGCGATAGAGGGAATCAAACTGGCCACTAAGGCCACCGTGAACATCTGCGGCAAGTTGATCAGCGGTGTTGCCATTCCCGATAGCTGCCCATACATGCCTGTTGCTTCCGCTTGCGAAAAACCGGCATCCAGTAAGCGCCGCGGCACCACTCCCGCATCAATAAGTTGCATTAACGGCACTACGATACCGCCAATAGTAATGGGTATGGCTAAGGAGAAGAATTCGTTGACTATTTTACGGCCGCTTTCGCCCACCTTACGCTCCCGTTGCCATTGCTTTTGCAGGCGCGGTTTAAGCCGACCATAGGCGATAAGGAGCACTATTAACCCCGCCAGCCCTCCTAGGGTAACACCCGAAGATATTCCGGTTGCTACAACTTCAGGGGCTTTGTGTAAGGACAGGAGATAAAAGCCGAACCCTAAAGCAATAGAGACCCTCACTACTTGCTCAGCAATCTGACTGAGGGCATAGGGAACCATCTCTTGCAGACCTTGGAAATAGCCGCGCATGCCAGACATCAGGGCCACAATCAGCACAGCGGGTGCCATAGCCATCAGCGAACCTATTGCCCGCTTATCGCCTAGAACATTGTTTACCAGATAGGGCGAGGCAAACATCAAAACGATAGTGGACAGCAAACCTAATGTGCCGAGCACCAACATGGAAATCTGAAAAACCCTCTGCGCTGCTCGATACCTCTGCCTAGCTACCCGTTCCGCCACCATTTTGGCGACAGCGATTGGTGGCCCGGAGATAGAAATTGCCAGCAAAGTGGTATATATAGGATAAGCCATTTGGTATAGTCCCATGATCTCTTGTCCGGCAAAACGGGCCAACGGAATGCGATAGACGGCCCCCAAGGCCCTCACGAAAATTCCTGCCACGCTTAAAATGGCGGCGTTCTTTACAAACTTATCTTCGTGCTCTTTCACTCTAGGCTCATCCCTTCCTTCTCAACCCCACTTGTAATAACTCTAGTTATTATAGCATGTATGG
>ENA-UOOI01002655-UOOI01002655.1-fermentation-metagenome-genome-assembly--contig:-NODE-2655-length-14958-cov-20.889955_pt1 | contig 14958 bp, 20 predicted proteins | sample MGYA00245779_ERZ724027 | MGnify/ENA primary metagenome ERZ724027 (study PRJEB28704, sample SAMN03018318) | fermentation metagenome | biome: anthropogenic terrestrial biome; feature: soil... | reverse complement strand
CATTTTCATTTACATTGTCTATTTTAGTTTCCATCCTCACCCGGCTTTCAGTCTGGTCCTTTGTCTCAACCTTATTGTCATTTTTATAGAGTCTATTCAAACTTAAAAAGGCTATCAAAAGTGATAGTCCTGCTATTGAAACGCTGATTGCTGTTGCATCCATCTTGCACCTCCCAATTACCACTATTTGGACTATTCCTGTGGCTAGATCCAAAGTGTATAATTATCTCATCCCTGGGGATGACGGGTACTCTCTTCCACCATATTTTCCATATGTTAGCGGAGTAGTACCCGTTTTTACATTAAAAAAAGAGCCTTTTTTAAAAAGCTCTCAATGCGACGCATAAAAACTCTATTGCGCAAATTCTACTTCTTCAGTTTGTGGGTTTATTCTATATCCTTTAGCCTGTGCGAACTGTTCAGCTAATTCACCATATGCTAATTGCTTAATTCCAAGCTGTTCAGATGGAATAAGATTTAGTGCAGGACAGGCTACTTTATCCTGCTCAAATGTAGTTTCACTTTCTACTCCTTGTGCCTCACCTTTATCCCATATAACCACGCCATTTGCTTTTTCATAATATATCTTCCTTCCAACATCCATTATTCAAACACCTCCCAAGCACAAGACAAATTATCATTTCCAAATGGTAATTGAAAACCATTTGAATTTACAATTATATTACTATGTTGGTAATATTCCATACTAACACCATCATACATTAAACAATATACATCGTTTTGATCCTCACGAAAGAATCTTGAATATGAATATATAGTAAATACACCAGCAGTACTAACAATTATATATCTAGGTGCAAAGCCAAAATTATATGACACATTTACATAATATTCACTGATATCATAGTCATTTTTATCTCTAAATGTTAATGTGGTAGTGCTTGATGTTACTATACCACTTGCATATCTTTTTCCTGTATTTATTTGCCCTATTTTTGTAGCCAATGTTGCGAATGTATCGGTAGGGCTTGCCGCTACACCCTTTGCAGTCACAGCATTAGCTATGCCTGTTTTACCATCATTGGCAAATTGAAAAAGTTGGTCGTAGTCGGATTCAGTTAATAATCTTCCTAAATCAAGGGCATCTACTTGGGCTTTTAGTTTTGAACCATCCCATCCGATATATACTTTATTTCCCAGTTGGCCTGTGCCACCGCCCTGTTGAACTGGTACATACCCCAATGCAGCTTGTTTAGCATTCCATGTTGCTCTTTCGGTTGACGTTATATGAGACGACGTATCGGACAAATGCGACTTAAGAGCATCATCCACAGCTTTAACCGTTGTTGTATTCCCTTCACCTGCAAGAGCATTTATTGCATCGGCATTACCCTTTACAGTTTCGGCTGTCCGTCCTTCTCCTGCAAGGTTTGTTAATGCATCTGCTTTTGCCTTACTATCCACATCTATCTTATCCCAGTTATCATTAAGCATTGTTTGTATGTTAAATGTATCACTACCGTCTGTACTTTCTTTTTCATACAATCCTAAATTTGTTGTATTTTTGGCCATCTAATTACCTCCATTCCTTAAAATGCAAACTTGTCCAAAGTCTGCTGTTCTAATTCGCTTAATGTCATCACTCCATCTATATCCTTCACAAGTAAATATCTAAAAGCATATACAATAGCCAAATGCGCAGGTTTTACATCATCTAATGCTTTTTGCAGCCCCTCTAAATCATCAGGAATGCCATACTCACCAACAAATGTTAACTTTATCTTTCCATCAACAAAAGAGACAGTAACATCTCCATTTTTCCAGGAGTTTGCTACTGCCTGTAACAAGTTAATATCTGCTTTGCCATTAGACTTCCACCTTGCTTGTAATTGGCTTCTTCTATCTTCAATAGGTGCGTTTGCATCAGTCTTAAATTGTAGTATATTTTCTAAAACGGGTATTCCCCATGTCATGGTATCAAACCAATATTGACTTTGAAGGTCTGCAACTGCAGAATCAATATTGTCAAGCGTCAAACCTGCACTATTAAATATCTGTTGTATATAAGGGTCTTGACGGTACAGCTTATGTAAATTTTTAATCAGACTATCCTTTCTCATACTAAGGTCACTCCTTGCAATACAGGTATTTCTGTCAATGCTGGCGTTAAAGACAACGTTATATTGCTTGTACCATCATTTATTGTTAAATTGGAATAATCGCTTACGCCTTCGGCAGTTATTATTAAATTTCCGATTTTTGCATAACTTACATACTCTTCATCTTCATTTAATGCAAGTTCTTTAAAATAATCATTAATATTACTTGTTATGTTAGCTATAACTTCAGCATCTGTATAACTGGTATTGGATTTAACTATAGTAACTTTTACAGATATATTTTTAGCCGTTGCAGCTTCAACTGTGCAATATGCTCCAATAGGGGCTTCACCTGAACCATTACCCGAAGGATTACTGCTTTCATCAAGAGGGTCGATATATTCCTGTGCCCTGCTGATTAAATCAGCATTTGCTACCTGTTTGTTTTCGTCTACAATAACAACTTTTACGGTATTGTCTCCATTCCAAGTAGGATAAACAATAGCATCTCCAACACCTACAACTTCTTTAGCCCATGTTTTATAATGATATTTGTTCCCGCTTGTAGATGGCTGTTGGAGCACTTCATAATATCTTTCTCGTAAAGAATCATCTGTTTCTGCATCGTAGCCATCATAAGCAACATCAGCATTGGTTACATTTGTAATCCCTTGTATTGTCACAGGCATTTGTGTTATTGTATTTGCCGGAACATTACCGCTTGCTCCTGCAATTACTGCCTGTACAGTTATAGTCCCTGATCCGCTTATGGTTTTCTGCTCTGTGCTTGCAAACTGTATTCCTGTAGAAGTTTCAAACAAATCACTTATATTTATTGTTCCCGTGCCTGTAACTGTTAATATTGCCTTTGCTGCATTTGCTGATTTTCTTGTTAATCCCTTTCTCTGGTTTACATATTTTTCAAGTTCATCACCAGTTAAATTGTCAACGTCAACTTTATCTATAATTGCTTGTAAGACTGAATATACTGCTGCTACTTCAATTGCTAAACTTTTCGTCAAATCATATGTTAAATACCCTGCATTTTTTTCATAATCATCAGATATGTTATTTAACAGTTCAGTTTGTATGTTATCAACCGTTTTGTCCTCAAACACTATACCGTCACCTCCTGCTCTAATGTAGTACCATCAATTAATGTAACCGTAAAATTAACAATGATTTTTTCTCTTTCGTTAGTAAATTCGAAATCATCAACGCCCTGAATATATCTATGTTTTAACAATGCTTCTGTAACTTCCCTCTTTAATTCAGACAGCCTAAACCCATTCGGCTTTTTCCCTACCAAATCCTCAATGTTGCAGTAAAAATCAGTGCCTTTATAGACATTGAATTTATCCTTATATGTCTGCAAAATTAATTTAATCCATTGTTCCACTGCTCCCACTTCAGTGCATTCAACCAATTTTCCATCTTTAATTACAAAAGTATTTGTATCAAAATCAAATAAAAAACATCTACCAAGTTTTTTAACCTCTGTAGATGTTAAACTGTTTATATTATCTGTTTGTTCCTGCAGTGCCGGAATCAAAGGTATTATCACTAAATCACCTTCTTTAACTTAATTTATCAATAACAAATAATTTTTGATTATCTTGTGTTGCAATACAAGTTACCCTATCCCCTGCTTTTACCCCTTCATGCTCAATTGTTGCTTGCTGTGTAGTACCGTCTATTGTCATGTTAACTACTTCAGTATAGCCGTTTACCTTTTCACAAACATATAAATTATTTCCTGAAAATATTGCACTGCCATTATATATAGATACCTTTATGGGATTAACCCCTACAACTATACCTACAATAACACCTATATATTCCTGATTGTCCCTCTTTTTAATTTCCTTTGCCAAAGCCACATCCCACATGCTATCACCTACCTAATTAGCTAAAATCTACAGTTATAGCAATTTTATGATTATTGTTTGCCAATGTATGTTGTGCTGACTTTACTCTGTAGTATCCATCCATACCATACTTCTGAATAGGTATGTATATTTTTCTGTTTGCCCTTATATCTTCACAATTCTCAATGTCAAGCAAGGTTACCGTCATTTCTTTTTTGGTTTTGTTATACTGGTTCAGATAATTTTTAGCTGTATTCCTTGCCTGGCTTTCATTTTCCTTATCAACAGTTAACATTTCAGTCAATTGCCCAAATATACCTATATTCATATCGTCCTTTATATTCTCAAGTATTCTTGAATCGCTTTCTTCAGTACTAACTACAATAACGTTATTAACCATATCCTCCATGCTTCGGGTTATATTAAAGTCATTGCTCATGGCATATTTACAATCAAGTTTAAGATTGTCTAAGTTATAAATATACAGCGTATCTCCCTGCATCTCTTTAATATAAATGCTTCCGGTTTCATTTTGGCATTGCGTTAAGATGTCATCTATTACCTCGCTTATTTTTTTATCCTTGTAGAATTTATTAATTGCTGTATTAAGGGTTATAATATTATGCTTAATCCCAAATTTATTACATAGGGTCTCGATCGCTGTCTTTGCATTGGTATTGAATTGGATCATTACATCATTTTTATTAAGATAAAAAGCATAATCCATAGCTGTATAACTGCTTGACTTATCTTTATTAGCCTTATTTACAATTACCCCTGCAAATACTGTCTTACTATCTTTTTTTAACATAAGGTGTGTCCTGGCTTCTGGTAAATCTAATATGCTATCAAAACTCAAACTTACCGCCAATGTATCGGCATCGTCTGACCATGACAGGTTGTTGCAATATTTAAGTATATCAATCCATTGGCCTTGATATAAAGCATACAAATTCCACATTATAACGTCACCTGCCTATACTCTTTACAGGTCACACTATACTTTATATCGCCAACCTTATCCTCATGCCATCTAAGGTTTTCGATTGATACAAGCCAGTTCAATATTTCTGTTTTGTTATCTCTATACATAATGCACCTTACGGGTGTTTTCCGTATCATACTGCCATGCCATAAGTTTATCAAAACATATGGGTTATCATATTTGGCTTTAGCAAAGGGATAATTATGTCCCTTTGCCGGAATAAAACTATCTATCGTAAATTGAACTAATCCCTTATTGCCAAGCATATTATATACACCATTATCGAATGTCTCAAATTCCTCATTTTTCGCATCTGTTGCAAGCTCTGGCATCTCTGGCGGAAGTATTGGTAACCTATATATATGCGCCCTGTTCATGTCGCTAAAATAGATATCTGCCATATAATCACCCCTTACAAGTTATCCAAAGCCAGCTTTATTTTGCCCGCTATATGGTCGCCTAAATAATCGGCATACTCTTCATTGCCAATAACATTGCCTTGCACAATAACATATACTTTTATATTACCTTTGCCCTTTATAATCTTGCTGCTCTTGTCTGCTGGTATTATCTTGCTACCATTCGGCAAGTTCATTATTTCACCGCCACGTTCGTTGACCTTCGCAAGCCCACCTTTAAAATATTGAGTACCAATCGCAAACTCTGGAATTTTAGGTATCTTTAAAGATATCTCTGGTATGTCTACACCAGGAATAAGATTTGCACCCTTAATGAGCAAATTCAGAGGGGTCAGCATAATTTCTAACCACTTATTTATGCCGCTTATTATAAAATTTACAAGAGACTTAAATCCTGATTTTATCCCTTTCCATATTCCTGAAAAGAACTCCACTACAGGAGCAAATGCTACCTTTATACCCTCCCAAAGTTCAGCAGCCTTGGCTTTTATTTTATCCCAGTTCTTATATAATAGGATCCCCGCACCAATTAATAACCCAATCCCCGTAACTATCAAACCTATTGGATTTGCGTTCATAACTGCATTAAGCAATTTGGTTTTAAGTGTCAATACAGTAGTTACCCCTTGTTGGGCTAGCAAAACCCCTTTATAAATTCCCCAAGCTATAGTAAGTCCTTCAATTAAAGGCTTAATAGTGCTCCAATTATCATTTATAAAATTAAAGGTTTTTGTTGCGATATCTAATACACCTTGTATTGCATTTTTAACATTATCCCATATATCAGGCAGTACACTACTTCTAATATAATTTATAGCTGGTTGAATATCACTCCATATTTTTGCTCCTAAATTGATTACAGCAGTTATAAACTTTTCTACAGGCTCTTTAGCATTTTCTATCGCCGTTTTTATTTCATTAAAGGCATTGAAAACGTTAGATTTCAAGTAAGATAATAAACTGTTGACTTGGAATTTGGCCCACAATTCCATTATCCTATTTTTAGTCTTATCAACAATACCTTGCACCTTTGAAAGTCCATCATTTATAAAGATAACCGCCTTATTTATATATGGTAAAAAGTTAGATGCTATATTGGCTCCAAGCTGCTGAAATTGCGTCTTTAAGATCCTTAATTGATTGGCAAATCCTTTATTGGTTTTTGAAAAATCCCCTTGGGCATCCTTTGAAGCATTCATCAAATAGCTATATCTTAATTGCACCTGTTCCGATTGGGACATTTCTTTGTATTGCTTTCTTATGCCTTGTGTTAGGGCATACGCTTGTAAATTTGTAACTGACATATTTATGCCAAGTTGCTTTAAAGGCTCTGTCTCTCCGCTTATCCCTGACTTTATCTTTTCAAATGCCTCTTCAGGGTCTAAATTATAAAATGAAGCAAAATCTCCGGCAAGTCCTGTTAATCCCGTAGACATATTTGCCAATTGGTCGGCACTTACACCGCTACTCTTCATTAATGCCCCAAGAGTCCCATTAAATTGTTTAGCCTGAAGTTCACTGAGACCAAATTTAGTAATAGCGGTCTTGCTCCAGTCATTAATTGTTTTTGTAGTGTCCCCAAAGGTTGTATCAACGACGTTTTGAACCTCTTGAAGGTCAGACGCAAGCATTACGCTTTCCTTTGCAAAGTTAGCAAGCTGTATACCACCAAACAGTCCAGCAGCACTCAATGCTATACTCTTAAACGAGCTAGCAAAAGCAGCTTTCATATTTTTTACTGTGTTTTGCGTATGTTTAATCTGTCTCTGAAAGCCTTTAGCATTCTTTGTTGTTTTGTCTATAGTTTTACTAAAGTTATCTTTCAAATTAAGTATCGTATTTATTGTCTTGCTTGCCATTCAATCACACCCTTATTTACTGAATAAGGCTTTATATTTTTCTATCTCTTCTTCATAAAATTCTTCCTGTGCACAATGCAAAAATACCTTTTCATAATAACTTAAGTTTGCTAATTCATTAAGTTTATATCCCCTGCATACATAAAAAGCATACATATTCATATCTGCATCGTGCTTAACTAGTTTTTTATTGCTTCTGCCTTTGCTCCAATATTAATGAGGTCCATAAGCTGTTCCCCAATCTCCATGATGTCTGCAAGATCAAATAGAACATCTACAGTGTCAAAAGGATCCTTTACGTCTAATTCATCATGTAATTTTGGGTCTTGGAGCATATCACAGCAAAGGTAAATTAACTTTTTATAACCATCTATAACCTTCCTAATATCCTCCATGTCACCCATCTCATCGATTACATCAAGAATCGTATCATCCTTAGGTTTTTTAAATGTGAGATACGCATCCATGGAACTTATATATATATCCTTCACTTTGAATTGTTCTTTTTCTTTTTGCAGTTTCTTTGTTATCAAGTCTTCAAAAGTAGCTTTTTTAGCGTTTTCTTTACTCATTTTTTGCCTCCCCAATTATAAGAAAAAAGCACTCAATTAAGAGTGCTTATATCGTTTCCAACACTTCATAGTCACTAAATTTGAGAGGAATCTCCTCATCTATAGGTGTTTTGGCCTCGAATTTTGCCAGGAAAAATTCTGTTAACACGACATCACTTACTGCAGCCCTTTCAGATTTTCCCGTAGCTTTATCTTTAAGCTTGGTAATAATCTTTATATCCGGCATTTCACCTGATTTATACGCATCTGCTAGCAAAGATAAAGCAGTGCTGTCAACTTTCCCCCAGGTCATTGTTCCCTCACCTGTCCATCCGGTGAATTTGTTATATGTTGCATTGTCACCACAGAAATTTACCTCTTCAAAATTTCCTGTTATTTTCAACTCAATAGACTTTATTGTCGTCAATAGCTTACCATTAAGCCATACATTACCACTATTACCATTTAGCATCCTATTGGTATCAATTTTCATGCCTGGTCACCTCCTAAAATATTGAGATATTAAATTTAAGATTTTCCATAGCGCCCAAAATTTTAATATCTCCTGCCAAATATACATTCCGCTTATATGGAGTATTCCTTACCTGGGTATCATCCCATGATTCTGCTTCTGACTTTACCACAGCCCAAGCTGCTCTCTGTGCCACAACATCAACATCTGCATAGTTCTTATAGGTATTATCTAAAATATCTTCTTGCGCAAGGCTATTAAAATAGGTATTTATTGCACTTATGAATACTATCTGATTATCCAGGTTGTTTTTGTATTTGCCGATATAATCATTCTTAAATGTATTTCTTATATCATCAGTAATAAGGTCCATGGTTTCAACTATATCAATATATCTCATGTCTTCGGTATTATCTGCATCAAATGTCGTTAAGCTATTAATACCGAGGCCAACTTTTACTTTGGGTATTACTTGTTCATTTTCTACATCAAGGTCATTTATAAGTATAAACTTCCCGCCATTAAGAGCCGCATCAACATCAGCCACTTCTTGTACCTTCGATAAGTTTTCACATACAAAATATGTTGACCCTTTTTCTACATTACAACTTGCAAGGATTCCGAGCAATGATGGCAAATACTTTTCCCCTGTCTGTTCTGCCCTTACATCCTTAAATGTTACTTTTTCATTCACAAAATTGACCACATGCTTGGAGTCTGGACCCTGTAATGCATTATAGACTATGCCCTTATAGGTCCCGCCATTTGCCTCCTTATCTTTAACCCAATCTACCAAAGCCGTATAATCTTCTGCTGTACCTACAGTAGTAACCCAACCGGTCTTTATTGTACCTTCAATAATCGTTAAAGCATCTGCAATAGTTCCGGTTGTTGCAATTCTTACGACTACAACCTTGGATACAGGGAAGCTTAAGGCATCTGCAATATACTGATAATTTGCCGGAGTATAAAGAGCTTCGTCATTCTTTAATTCTTTTAAGTCTTTATACTCTTTTGTTTGAAACTCTGTGCTGGTGTCATCTTTTATGATCAATATTGCTATTCCACGTGCACTTCGCTTTATGAAATTGCTTGCCAACTGTTTAAAAATAACATCTATGGTTGGCAACGTTATCGGTGTAACCATATTATCCCTCCTATAGATTTAATTCTAATGTTTCCATAAGCTCGCTTGTATCTGTATCAGCAAGCTCCTCTACTGTATATAAATCAAAGCTGCATACCAAAACCGTATCAATTACTTCACTTTCCACATTATCAACAGGAATAAAAAAACCTTCCTTAATCTCTAAATCATTAAGGAAAGCATTTTCTAAAATATCTTGCATTTTTAGATTGTCTATTTTGTACTTGTATCTATCCCTGGCGAAAAAATATACCCTGCAGGTTAGGGTTTTCTCTCTACAGTGTGCATTAAAATTGCCGTTTGAAGAATATCCAATACTCACCTTGATTGACGGCCGTATAATAGGCTCCGAAACATCTTCAGGGATTATAGGTACATTATTAAATTCAGTACCTAATTTAGATTCTTTTATCCTATCATTTATGGCCTTGTTTATTTCTATAAGAGTAACCATTTGCACCACCTATAGCCCTTTATCCAAGGTTTCATCTAAAAACTTCTGTATGTCACTATAATGTGTATTTTCAAATTGTTTTGCGGCTTCCTCAAAGAAGTGTTTGCCCTCTACAAATCCTACCTCTTTACCGTTTTTGGTAACTTGTCTATGGCCATATTCAAGTAAATGTATATGATATGCGGGTTTCCCTCCATATACTCTTATTGCCAAACCGCCATTACCCTTAAAAGTATATACCTTGCCTCTTTTAATACCTTTAAACAAATTACCTGATCTTTTTTTGACTTTGCTTTTAGCTTTCTGGAGTGTTAACTTTCTTAATTTTGTACCTTGAGATCGCAGAAATTTTTTACTCTCTCGAGGCATTTTATCATTAGCAAGATTTAAAAGCTTTTGTTCAAATTTGGTTAATTCAGATATGTCAAATCCATCTTCCATTATTCAATTACTTCCTCACAGAATATTTCAAGTGATTCATTCTTAAAATACGGGTTGAGTATATACTTAATGTCAAATCTATGGCCATTGTACATTATCCACATGTCCTGTGTTATATCTTTCCCGGCACCATAGCGGCAAATAATCTTATGTGTAACATTTGACAATATAGTATTAGCTTGTTGAGTTTGCAGTTTACCTGTCTGGGGAATTATTTCGGCCCAAATTGTTTTTAGTTTCGCATCCGCATAATCAGCTTCTCCTAATTCATTCGTCGTTGAGCTCTTACCCCATATTTCTATTCTATTTTTTAATCCCGCTATATTCATAATGCGATCGCCTCAACTGTATAATCCATGGACAAAGCCAAGTGGTTCCTAATCATGTCATAAGATTCTCTATACCTTTCAGCCTCTTTTTCATCAACGCTGAATTCAGCTTTACAAAATGTTTTAATAGCTCTTAATATTAATGGGTCTGTTTCAACAATTTTGCTTTCCAGTATTCCGCATAACCTCAAATCAGCTATTGCCGCATCTATTGTATCTTGTATATCTTCATCTAATGAATTATCATCTATCCTTAAAGCTAATTTTATTTTATCAATCAGCATATTATCCCTCCCTTAAAAGGAGGGAAGGAATCAACCTTCCCTATTAAGCAAATTTCTTGGTTATGGTAACAAGTGAATTCTTATCCACAACCTTGCCGTCAACAAGCATTACAGCCTTTGTCACCTGATCGTCAGTATCATTGTCCTCATATTTTTTAACCGTCATCTGATAGTTAGTATTGAGGACATAATCCTTCGGGTTGAACAGGAATGCTACAACGGTGTCTGCTGCAATAGTAGCTCCCAGAGAAGTCATGTAATTGTTTAAAATAACCTGCCTGCCAAGCAATGTCCTCTCCGGTCTGCCGTTTATGCCATAGTTAACCCTGGCAATAGGCTGTTTCTGGCTGTCAACCATGCCGATGAACTTCATAAAGGTTTTCTTTGTCATGAACCACACTGCATTGCTCTCATATTCAAGCGGTAAAGCAGCTTCAGCATCAACGAGAGTTTTATATTCAACATCAGAAGCCGCAGCAATATCAATATTCTGTCCGTCTGGAGCAGTTTCAGTTAAAATTCCTTTAGGCTGCCCAACTCCAGTACCGCTTATAATGGCCTGTTCAAGAGCTTTTGTCATTGCTTCAGTAACATTTGCCATGAATGTAGTTTCAAATATTGCAAGTGTAACTGTGTCAACTTCAAGGCTAACTGAAATTGCACAACGCAGTTTATAATAATTGAATGTTATGCTTCCGGTTGTCTTTTCCTGTTTGTCAGAAGTGCCGCCTTCTGCAACCCATGTTGCCACAGGTTTAACTGTAGAAGTAGGTATTGCCACACCGCCTTTATATGCCGTTCTCGTTATCAACGGCAATATCATTCCTGTTGCTTCCAACTTCTCAATTATCTTTTCCATTATGGTGGTAGGAATTACAGTACCTACATCACCAGAAGTGGTATTAGCATCTGCGTTTACAAACTTTGCAGGAATTGGAGTTCTGCTCAAAATGTTGTTCATGAATGCTTTTCTATATTCCAGGGATGCATACATGTCTTCATTGCTTGCTATAGTGTTTTTTTCTAAGGTGTCCACAACTGTACCTCCTGCCGTATTTACGCCTCTATCAACAATATTAACTGCCTTAGGCGCATTGTTAAGTGCATTTAAGTTTGCCTGGGCTTTAGCTTCTGCCTCAAACTTGTTATCCAGATCTTCAACCTCTTTCATTTTTGCCTTTGATTCATCAAGCTTGCCCTCATCAATGAGCTTTTGCGCTTCATCTATAAGGGTTTTCCTCTTTGCTAAATAATCTGTTTTATTCATTTATCATTTCCCCTTTCAATTTTAATAAATTTAATTGAGCTTGATTTTTTTGCATTAAAAAAGCCGCATCGTTTGATTGCGGTTTCTTAATCAGATTTCTTAACTTTTCAATAGCTTCATATGGTATCCCATTAAAGCTGTTGTAAAGACCTTTAACTGTTTGATTTTGACTGTCAAACATAACCTCATCAACAAACTTGTATTTTACTGCATCCTGCGCAGACATCCAGGTCTCTTTATCCATCAATGCCAAGAGTTCTTTATCCGATAATCCGGTTTTTTCTTTATATGCATTGGCTATTGATTGGTCCGCGGTTTTCAGTATGCCGGAGGTTTTATCCATGACATTGTGGTCGCCGGATGCCCTTCCTGATACATTATGTATCATAAAAAGCCCTGTAGGCGTTATTCTGCTCTTTCCCGCCATGGCAATTACACTTGCTGCGCTTGCAGCTACACCAACAATATTGATCTTTACATTCCCTTTATAACTTCTCAATGCTGTATAAATTTCGGACCCGGCAAATATATCACCGCCTCCGCTATTAATTTCTACTTCTATATCCTCCCCTTTGGCCTCATCCAGTGCTTTACTTACGTCCTTCGGGCTTACCGCTTCAATGCCAAGCCAGTCATAGATCCATTTATCGCCATTTGAAACGATATCCCCCTTGACATTAATTTTCTTTGCCACTATCATCACCGCCTTCCGCTAATTTCCCTGTATCTTTCCTCAACAGCGGAGTATCTCCGCCGTCTATTGGAGCATAATTTAGGATTTCTCTTACCTCATTAGGCGTCATCATGCCGCGATCTACGAATTGCACTAGCTTAAGTTTGGTTGACATTGAAGCATATTGCAGGGAACTTGCCTCAAACACAATTTGATTTCCAAACCCTCTTTCACGCCTTGAGAATAGCTTTCTGGTATATTCATTGGACATTTGCATGGCATCAGGTTCAATCCTTGATTCATAGTAGCTGATCCATTCATCTTCATTAAATTTTGATTGCACAATTTTCTCGTTTGTATTGAAGAATGAATAAATCCTTTGAGTGGTCCTATCTGTTTGAGCAGCATTAGGGACAAAATCTTTAGGCTCTATTCTTTCGGCTTTTGCTTTAGCATCAGTACCTGCCACACCAAAAGTCTCGCTCTCAATACTTAAATAATTATCGGCAAATTCCTTAACATTTTTCTTTAAATCTTCAGGCCGCAACGGAGTGGTATACTGCAACAGCCATCTTATTGCATTGCTATTTTTAATTGCTTTTACAATTCCCTGGTCTATTGTGCCTACCACATTCATAAGGCTTGTCAGTGCTTCTCCAGGAGGCGTGCCAAATATATCATTTTCGTTGTAATCGTCGCGCAAATGGATAATTTCAGTATAGGGGAATGTCGCCATTTTACCATTTTGAAAAAGGAACTTAAGAAACAAGTTCCCTGTCTGATCATATATCGCTTCAACATTGATACATGGAATGGGATACAGCTCACAAGGGTAACCAAACTCATCGCGAACAATTAAGATAAAAGCATTATTGTTAAGTGCTAATTGATTTATTGTTTTCTCCTGAAGCATTTGCCCTGTCATATATGGGTTAGGCTCTTCTAAAAGAAACCTTATATATGGCTCCGGGTTAATATCTATCTTCTTTGTGCCATCAGCTAATGCTGTTTTTCTTACATGCTTTGCAACGAGTTTTCCGACAGCTTTAACCCGGGGCCTTATGCAAGCCCGTACAATGTCGCTTTCATATAGTTTGCCGTTCCACGCATAAAACCCATTGCCTCGGTCCGTTATCATTTTGTATCTTGCAACTGTGGTTACATTTTTTAATCTGCTCTTTAAACCTCCGAAGAATCCCAAACTCTCACCTCCTCTATTAAATAATACTTTGATACTCATCCATTTTATCCTGAAGAACCTTATATGCACATATTAAAGATATAGTACCGTCAATACGTTTCCGGCTGTCCAACCCTTTCACAGGTTGGATATTTCCATTAACATCAACCTTAACCTCTGTATTTAACAGGCACATTTTATCAATAGGGTTATTATTATATACAATCCTTTTGGATCCCAAATCTGCAGCTAAATCTTTCATTGGCTGGCTTAATGTTAATACGCCCTGTCTAATAGGTATCATGCTGTTTTCGCCAAACTCCATCTTGAATTCCCGGAGCAGTGAATCATCGATATGCCATGGGTCATAGCCAATATACAAAATATATAGGTCTTCAACATCCCTTAATTCCTTAAACCATTCCAAGAATACTCTCTTATCAACTTTGTTTCCCGGAAATGTTCTCATTAATCCCTGATCCGCCCATAGCTTATATGGTACATTATCCCTGCCTTGACGTTTCCCTTCATTCTCAAACCTATCAATAACGTCTTCAGGAATCCAGTACATGGACTTGACATAAATCTTGTTGTCACCCGGCCGCATGCATAATGCTTTTGCACTGTTTAAATCAACTGAATCAGCTGCATCCATTCCGCCTATGGCATAACGGAATTTATAGTCCGGTAATCTTTCTTCATTGTTGATTACTTCATAGGTAAGCCATGCAGTTGCACTATTCTGTTTCATATTGAAGTCTTTAACCAGGACTGTCGGCTTGAATGCTATATCATCCTTTGCCTTATCAACCATCTGTTTTAAATAATCATAGCTTTTAATAGTGCCTAAACCAGGATTGGCTTTAATCCAGCATTCCTCTTTATCCCATTCATTCATAGAATCCAATTCATAAATAAATGGAAGAAACCTTTTATTTGGCTTTGACAGCTTCCCATATAGTAAATCGC
>ENA-UOOI01002654-UOOI01002654.1-fermentation-metagenome-genome-assembly--contig:-NODE-2654-length-14966-cov-2.542284_pt1 | contig 14966 bp, 10 predicted proteins | sample MGYA00245779_ERZ724027 | MGnify/ENA primary metagenome ERZ724027 (study PRJEB28704, sample SAMN03018318) | fermentation metagenome | biome: anthropogenic terrestrial biome; feature: soil; material... | reverse complement strand
CAGCGCAAGAATGTTGGTCTGGAACGCAATATCCTCAATCACCTTTGTAATATTAGCAATCTGATTGGACGCAGATCCAATTCCCTCCATAGCCTCCATGAGCTGCTTCATATGTTCATTCCCTGCTTTAATGCCCGCGTCCGCTTCCTCTACATAATGGGATGCCTCTTTTACATTTAATGAATTTTCTACCGCCTCATGGGCGATACTTTCAACCGAGACATTCAGCTCCTCGACAGAGGCTGACTGCTCTGTTGAACCTGCCGCCAGTGCCTGGGCTCCGCTTGCAACCTGAGAAGCGCCGGTACTGACCTGTTCGGCAGCGATATCAATGCTGTGCAGCGTACCGTTTAATGAAGTCGAAATATCCTCAAAAGCGGAACGAATAGCAGCGAATTCACCCACATAGTCTTCCTTCAGATGAATACGCATATCTCCTTTCGCCATGCTCTTAAGTATTCTGGCGATCTCACTTATATACGCCGTATATCTGCGCAGCTGGACAACGGTACGGTTTAATGCCTCACCCATCTGTCCTGTCTCATCCGCAGAATGTATATCAACAGTAACGTTTAAATCGCCCTCTGCAATCAGATCCGCAGTTTTCGTAAGCTTCTTAATCGGTATCACGATCTGTTGTGATATAACTATGATAACAACCACCACAACGGCTAATACAACTATAAAAACAATCAGCATTGCATTTCTGACTGCAGTGGCCGCCTGATTATACTCTTTATCCGGTATTGCCGCTCCAAGCAGCCACCCGGTGTCTCCGACATCATCGATATAACCATATTCACGAACACCTCCGAGAGTAAAATCGATTGCTCCCGTTTCCCTGGATTTCAGCGCCTTTTTCATGTTGTCCGAAAAATCCGCATCCGTTATACTCTTATTGATGAGTGCGGCATCGTTAATATAGATGATCTGTCCCTCGCCGGATATCAGTATAAATTCCCCCGTACTTCCCAGCTTATAGGAAGACATCATCTCACCAATGGCATCCAATGACAAATCCAGACACGTTGCCCCGATAATCTCCTCAGTACCCTTCTTAAACACAGGAGCAGCAATACTGACAACCTGTTTGCCTGTAATGGCATCCTGATAAGGCTCCGTCATACATGGCTTTCCTTCTGCCTGAACCTGCTGGAACCAGGCCCGGCTGGTTATATCATAGTCAGCGTCGGACAATGATCCATCATTTACCACATACTGGCTGGTATCAAGATCCGCAACAACTATGGAGGAGACAGATTTACTGCTGCCGGCTTTAACGTTGGACAAGGTTCTTACTACCTGGGCAAAGTTGGCTGTCTGCTCCATCCTTGTGGCCCCGGCGGCATTAGTATCAATCGCCTGCACCTCACTGCTTTTGGAAAGGGTATCGACGATCTGATAGTAGTTTGAGAAATAGCCGTTTATTTCATTTGCCGCTGCCTGGGACTGGGCACTTATTTGATCATTCCTGAGCTCAGTCACGGAACCAGATGTGATTTTACTGATAATAAGCAGCAGAATTATGAATGAAAGAACGATTGTCCCTCCGATAAAGATTAGTATTTTGGTAGAAATGGTCTTAAATCCCTTCCCTTTTCTCCCCGGTATTCTTTCTCTTTTCTTATTTCTCGTTTGCATGATGAATGATTCCTTTCTTTCATATTGCGTTGCCTTAATGAAAACAAAAAAATAATCTACCATAGACAATACAGCAGATTATAATTTTATTCATACCTCATTATGTGGTAAAATGAAGTTGTTTTTTATTATGAATACGTTCAACTTCTGATCAGGCTGCCGAAATGTAAGCCGGTGAGCTACATGTTATTACTATTAACAAATTTTTTAAAGGGGACCATTTTTATAAATGCCTTGACCAGATAGCATGAAATAGGTATAATAACCGACTCATTCGATAACCCGAAGGGCCGCCAAAATTCTGTGAATGATAAAGTTAGCGGTGTTTCAATAGTTAAGGGCAAGGCGATGGATTATACCGCCTTGCCCCTATATGACTATCTTACATTAATTTACTCTTCCGATACGGAAATATCAATACTTTCATCCGAAGCATTGTTAAAACTCAGATTCTTATTGACCGTACGTCCATCCTTCATATTGATTTCCAGAGTCAGCTTTGTGGATGCGATTCCCATGCTTAACATATCATGTTCACGTTTTCCCCAGGCACTATTGTCATTGAATACAGGATCATCTTTATAAGTCTCGAATCTGGCAATTAGCTCTGCCGAATATAGATGATTCCTGTCTTTAAGATCATCCCCTGTAATGCTGCATTGATTTCCGTAAGTCTTCAACTCTGTAAGATCATCCGCCGGATTGGAACAAAATTCACCCTGATTCAATGTGCATTTAATTGATTCAATATCCTCGCCTTCAACATCAAGATAATAGCTTAATACGGTCCGGGCACTCTTATCATCTGCCCACCAGCGATTAAAATCCTCTTCATCCATGCGGAAGGTTACTTTATTGCCGCCCTCAGCAAAAATCTCCTGCTGTGTCACGGGCTTTACCTCCGTTTCTTCTCCCCTCCCGTTGGCTTTATTCTGCTCCCCTTCCAGATTCCATTCATCATTCAATTGTTTCAGATAGGCTTTTGCCTTTTCGGGATCAGACTTTGAAGAATCCAGCTTCATATCAAATAGGATATTGGTGCCTTCATAAGCTTCATTCGGTGTAACCACTCCCGTCTCTTCATCATAATCGAAGGCTTTTCTGCTGAAAAACGCCGTATCGGAAACAGCCAGGTACAAATCTCTGTCAGCGAACAGTTCAACGCTGTCACATTCTATGATCCGGTAAAAGACACCGTCAATTACATCGCCCATATAGCTGCCATGCATGCTTGCGATATTGTAGACCCATGGCTTTAAGCCCTGAATCAGCGGGGTGACAAACAGCTTGCTGTTATCCTCATCCGTCATGTCTGTCCCATCCGCTTTCTCAATCGCGACTGCAACATAGGTTCTCTCCGGATACATATCCCAGCTCGATCCGGTCCTCTCACTGATATATTCTCCGCTTACATCTCCAAGATAGGTGACTTTATATAAACCGTCCGTCACCGTCTCCATCGCCTCGGTACCGTCTTTTTCAAAAGCTTTTCCGAGCTTATCGTCCTGCAGCTTAATTGCCGCCTCCTTCGGCTGCAGATACTTATATGCCGCATAAGCCGATGCCGGTACAATAAGCAGGCACGCCACAACTGCTGCCGCTATTATCAGGCTCTTCCTCTTCCATCTCATTTCGCCACTCTCCTTTACCTTTACTTGCCTCATAAGCTTATCATTCAGCTCTTCCGGCGGGTATTGCTCCGGCGCAAGGGCGGCCTTTAAAAGCTTGTCCATGTCATTCATAGTTCCGCACCTCCAAATATTCCTTTAATAAATTTCTTCCCTTATGAAGTCTGCTTTTTATGGTTCCCTTGGGAATATGCAGCACCCTGCCTATGTCCTGTATGGACATTTCAGCGGTATAGTACATGTAAAGTACTATCTGAAACTTTTCAGGAAGCTGCTTAATTCCTGCCCGAACCATCAGGACCATCTCTTCCCTGATCGCTTGCTCCTCCGGCTGTAAACCCGTATCCGGAGCATCCTGTATAAGCTTTTCATCATACTCTACCATTTGAATAATATTCTGTCTGACTGCGTATTTCTTTTTGCGGTTTTGCCATATCCGAACCGCAATCCCCATGAGATAACTCTTGGGGTTGCCACTGCCGTCGAGTCTGTGGCGCAGCTCGACAGCTTTTAAGATGGTATCCTGATACAGGTCGTCTGCGTCTGCTTTATTTCCGGTAAGGTTGCAGCAAAAACTATAGATCTGCTTTCCATATTCCAGAATCAGACGGTTAATTTCTTCTGTGGTCATTTCGCTGTTCCCTCCGGCTTTTTGATTTCCTGTCTGTTACCCTCTTAATGCTTATTGTCATGGAAATGAGATTGGTTCATTTTATTTTGTCCGAAAGAACACATCCTTCTCAATTCGTGTCAGCTATATGTTCTATTTAGAAGAATATAGAGATAAGTCCGAGGATAAATTATCATACTGCAAAAAGAGCATCCACAGCAACCGCCATGAATGCCCTTAGTACCTACTTTCATTTAATTAGTTTGTTCCGATGGACATTGTCTCCGGAAGAGTGCTTCCTCCATCAATAACAATCTGAGAACCGGTCAGATAGCTTGATTCGTCGCTTCCCAGAAATGCAAACAGTTCCCCAACCTCTATTGGTTTTGCCAAACGTTTCATCGGTACACCAACCGCAATATCTGCAATTGCTGCCTCCGGATTCTCCGGGTTGGATTCATGAGCCATTTTCTCCACCATTGGCGTACGAGCATAGCCCAACTGAGAGCAGTTAACACGAATGTTTCTAGCTGCATATTCAACCGCCAGACACTTGGTCAGACCAACCAACGCGGCTTTGGTCATCGCATATGCCGCTTCTCCTGCATCAGCAACAATATCTCCGGTAACAGAGGACGCAATCACGATATTGCCGCCTCCCTGCTTCAACATATATGGAATAACGGCTTTACAAGTATTCCATACGCCTTTAATATTAACATCGATATGGAAATCACGTGTTTTGTCATCCATCTCTTCAAACGGAGCCAAGCGGCATACACCGGCATTACAGCAGGCAACATTAATCTCGCCAAACGCTTCTGCGCCCTTTGCTGCGGCTGCATCCATCTCAGCTCTCTCAGCTACGTTCGCAACAACTGTGATAATCTCAGCATTATATTCTTTTCGGAGTCTCTCCGCGGTTTCTTCCACTGTGGGGGATAAATCAACCATTACCAATTTAGCACCGTATTTTGCATAAGCGGTAGAGATACCTTCTCCAAGTCCGGCAGCAGCGCCCGTAATCAGTGCAACTTTTCCATCCAATTTAGCCATTTCTCATTTCTCCTTTACTTTTTTCTTTATACCATGCGGATATCCGCTCAGGTTTTAAAATTAAAATGCTTTCAGTCCGTATACACATAACTCAGAATTTTTCTATGCCATCCGGAGTTTCAATCTCTACAGGTTGTTTCTTCCACTTGACTAAAACCATCCACAACCAGATAGCAACTCCAATTCCAAGATATACAAAGAAGCAGATCCAGGAATCCATTCCCTGCCCAAGGGTGCAGAAGAATGCGATCGCAATTGCAATCAGCATGGCCAGGATTCGAAACGCATCTCCTCCCTTGACCGTATTGGAACTCTTCCAGTCCGGATGTTTGTGATGAATGCGGACTGCCGAAATCATCGTCAGCGCATATGCGCAGGCACATCCAAAGCTCATCAGGTTGAAAAATGCACTCATAAAATTCGAAGAATTCTGAAGTACGATAAAAATCAGGGACAGAACCAACAGAAAGATATTTGGCAATAAGGGCTGCTTGTTTTTATTCACTTTTGCAAAAGCCTTCGGGAGAAAGTTCTTATTTGCCATGGAATACAGCATACGAACGGTGGACATCCAGAAGCCAAGCAGGGATGCGCCCATACCGAGCAGGCAGGAAAGCAGGCCTACAACAATCGGCCAGAATGTCCAGCCAAGCACATGTTGCATGGTTGCAATCGTCAGGAAACCATCCTGAGCATAATTGGTGTATACGTCATGGAGTCCGTCCAGACCCGCCACGCAAAAATAGTAGAACACGTAGATAATGCCACAGGTCAGAATAGAGCCGCATATCGCCTTCTTGGAATTCTTAATCGGGAAATCTCCCTCTTCTACCATCTGGGGCACTGTTTCAAATCCAAAATACGGAGTGATCAAAAGCGCCATGCCGATGACCCATCCGGGAATGCCCGAAACAGAATCCAGGCCGGTGCTGAAAATATTACCAAAGTTTGAAATATGCCAGTGGCCGGAGAACAGTAAAATAAATCCCGTAAGTATTGTAACCGCAATGTTGCAGAAGAGCATACCGGCCTGAGCCTTTACCAGAAACTGAACATTCTGGATGCTCATAAGGAAGTACAAAAACAATAAGATCGCCGCACACCCAACCGTCACCCATGTGGTAAGATTCAATCCGAGGACTTTTTTGATCCACGTCATAATAGCCATGGCAACAGCCGGCGGAACTGATATCCACGCTGCCATAATCAACCAGGATGCAAGGAAACCGACATGCTTGTTAATACCAACTGTACTATAAATCAGTTCGCCACCGGAGGTGTGGAACAGAGAGGCCAGTTCACTGTATACCAGCGCAATAGGAAGGATAGCAACCGTCATCATGGCAAACGCCAGAAATGTACCACTGCCACAGTATCCATAAAAGACTGAATCCCAGTAATTCACAAAGGTAAAAATGGAACCAGTCGCAACGGTATAAACAAAAATCAACTTTAGACTTTTATTCAATCCCCCGCTATTATTTTTTTTATTTTCCATTTTCAAATGACTCCTTTACATGATTTTTAAAAATTCAGATACATAAAGTAACATGGGCACAAAAATATCCAAAAAATTCTTCAAATTTTTTTGGACTTCAATGCCACAATATAAGTTATCGGAAGTCGCATTTTTACTTCCGATAAAAGGCGCCGCTTTTGCGCCGTGCATCGCGATTACAGGAACACGACATTTGTTCCTGTAATATAAGTTATCGGAAGTTGTACTTTACTTCCGATAAGAGGCAGCGTATTTGCCGCCGTGCATAGCGATTACAGGAACATGGTTTTAGTTTCTGTAATATAATACCGATATACGGCCGTTGCATACCAGCGATTATTTATTTTTTCTTGTTAAAGAGATATCGCTTTAATTGCCTTCATGATAACTCTTTACATTTAGTTTGTCAATATATTAACATAGTTTTTGTACCCTCCTTAAATGGATTTTTATCTTGATAAGCTTATATCGGGAGCATATTTTTCCTGGATAACTGAACTATAATGTTATTGTAGACAAGTCTGGTCTTCTTTATTTATTATATTTACCCATGCAATTTAAATAGCTTGCAAGAATCATATCCTGAGTATGCCGGATAAGATTATTTTTGATGAAAAATGAAACTTTATGAATATAACAAAGGAAACTTCGCTTTATCGAAAAAAGCTCCCACCTTGTAAGGTAGAAGCCATTTCAAATTATTCTATTCATTTTAAATTGTTCTATAAGATATAATTATGGTTATTTATTCGTTGTCCCCATGGAAGGCAACATCCTCCAGAATCTTAAGCACGCAAAATATTTCCTCTTTCTTAATGATATTCGATTTTTTATTCTCACGTACGCACGAGATGAAATGGTTTAATTCATTCAGATACATCTGTGTCGGCGGCACATTAATGCCGGTCGGTATTTGATTGGTTTCCTCCGTATCAAATACATAAGGCTCATGGTCAAACTGATAAGCGGTCAACGTAACTCCGTCATTGATCAACACTGCGTTTTCAAAATAAACGCGCCATCTCGCCATAAAGGGAATATCCGCGTTAAACCACGCCGCTTCCGCACAAATGTTGAAGTCTCCATATTTATATGTAAAACGGTACTGTTCCTTATACCCCTTATCCTTATTGCCCACGCTTGTATAGGAATAGCTGCGTGGCGTGCCGAAAATGCTTACGATCAGATCCAGATCATGAATATGCAGGTCAAAGGGCAGATGACCGCTTTTTTCTTTATCAAACATCCAACCGCCTGCCGCCCAGCGCGGTACGGCGGAAAGGCGCTCAAAATATGCGTCAAGTACTTTTCCGTATTTTTCAGATTTCACAAGCTCTTTTAATACCTCATTCTGCTTGATAAAGCGTGCTGCCTGTCCTACTAAGAGTATAACCTTTTTTTCTTCCGCTATCCGATATAGCTCCTCCGCCTGGGTCTTATGCAGGGTAATCGGTTTTTCAATAAAGGTATTGATGCCTCTTCCTAAGGACTTCTTAGCATGCTCGTAATGCAGGAAGGTCGGCGTACAGATGTCGACGACATCCACCTCCGTCTGATCCAGCATCTCATTTACATCGGAAAAAAGAGGTATATTCCAGCTTTTTGCGTTCCTTACATCACCCTCCGAAGTTCCTACCGCCGCAACAACCTCGCAGTCTTTCATATATTTATAATTGCTCCAATGGACTGTCCCCATTCCTCCGAGACCGACCAGACCAACTTTAATCATTGTGAATAACCTCCTGTTTTATGTCATATCCCAGTGTACTGCCTCATCCATCTTCAAGTCTGATTCACATTTTTTGAGTAAAGCAATACACCGGCACTCTATAACGCCTTAAACTACGGTTAATAAAATAATTTGAGAAGTTATAGAGTACTACTGTTACTATCATGCTCTTTCCTGCTTAAAGCTGGTTTATATCACAAATCCGTGCACTATCAGATAATCATACGATGCTTTTACCGCTTTATTCACTTCATCCAGATCCCCAGGGCCTGCCTGCGTAAATTCGATCTCAATGCTGAACGGGCACCTGTTATTTTCCTTCTCGATCAGATCAAAGATCATCGGCATATCAATATTCCCTTCCCCAAGAGCGGGAAAATTCCATTCCTTTACCGCTCCCTTTTTATCCTTCAGATGCACATAACCTACCTTATCTATGCAGGCCGTCAGATCCTCTTTGATATCGACCCCTCCATAGAAAATAACATTTGCCGTATCATAATTAATGGAAACAAGTTCAGAATCAACCAGATCTAGAATTTCCTTCAGGATCACTCCGCTCCCGTGATCACCATGGGTCTCTAATACGAGCTTTAAATGATACCTCTCAAGATACGGAACCAGTGCTTTAATATTAGCCGCTGCCTCTTCGTTGGACAGAAATGCCTTATCCTTTAAGTGGGCCTCACCGATTGAGGATACGATGTATTCGCAGCCAAAGAACTCTGCCAGCTCCATATTCAGGATAAAGTCACTGACTCTTTCCTGATCCATCAGGTTGCAGTGCCCGCTCATCGAAAAGGGAATCAGTCCGGCCTCTTTAAGCTTATGCTTAACTCTTACCAGTTCGGCAAAGCTATGGGTTGGAAATACATGCTCCGTCCACCCCTTGGTGGCTGTGAGCTCAATATAATGAAAGCCTGCCGCCTTTATTCCGTCGATTGCATCATCGACAGAAAAACCGTGGTAACAATTTGAATTAACCGCAATTATTCTTTGATTCATTTTCTCCGTCCCTCCGATACTCTGCTATTTATCATGCCAAATACATAGAAATCTACCTACTGCCGGATTGCCTTTTCCCTGGTATAGAATATCAGGATCACCAGCAGCACCAGTCCGTTTATTACGTTTTTAACCGCGTCATTTAATTGGATTGCAACTAAAATATTGGACAGGCTGACCAAAACCAGAGATCCGATGATCGTTCCTGAAAAATGCCCCTTTCCTCCGGCAAAGGAGGCTCCGCCGATCACAACGGCAGCCACTGTCAGCATTCCATAGGAAGCCCCCATGTTAATGTAAGGGAAGTTGACATACCCTAACAGCAGCATTCCGGTCAGACATGCCAATACGGCCGAGATGATGTAAGTAATGAATATTACTTTATTTACATTGATTCCCGCCAGCGCGGCGGCATTTTTGTTGTTGCCCACCGCGTAAAGCTGCTTTGAATAATTGTTATGCTTCAATCCGAGATATACCAAAACCGCGGCCGCAATCAGCAAAAGAGTAATCAGGGATAAAGCGGATACCAGCTTATACTTTCCTAAAAACTTTATTGCCGGCGCCGGACTTCCGGTCGGGGAACCGTTGCAGATAATCAACTGCACGACATTCAACACATTGGAGACCGCCAAAGTCATAACCAGCGGCGGAATATTTGCATAGATGATGCCCAGCGCATTGATTATTCCCACCAACAGACCCGTGATAATGAGTACCAGAACAGCCCTTGGTATATTGGAGTTATCACCCTTCATAATCAGCGCCGACGCAACCGCACCGAAGGAGATACAGGAGGCAATCGACATATCGACACCGCCCGAGATCACTACCAGGGTCTGTCCCAGTGAAGCAAATGCCAGCAGCGAGGCATTCGTGAATATATTTCCGAGACTTTTCGGAGAAAGGAAGCTATGATTAATTGCCAGTCCGATCAGGAACATGGCGGCGATGAGTACAAGCCCGATAAAGGTATTGCTTCGAAATAACCCGGCCATTGTTTTCTTATCCGACGTTTTTGATTTCATTTGCCTGCTTCCTCCTTTTCTGTCCTTTCTTCAAATGTGCGAGAAGTGAACTGCTCAGTCCGAGGATGATGATAATATTTGTCAGCAGCTGCTGCAGATAGCTCAGCTTAATGCCCATCAATGTCGAGCTGTGAATTACATTATTGAATACGTAGAAGATAACATTGTTCACTACGCCTAAGAATAATGCGCCCGCTGCCGCCCCTCCGACGGTCCCCCAGCCTCCGCTTAAATCCACACCGCCCAGGATGGCAGCCGCGATCGAGTTTAAGGAAAGAGCGTTGCCGATCTTCGGATCGCCCGAGGATGCCAGCGCAGTCAGGCATAGACCCGCGATTCCGGTAATGACACCGGAGATAATGTATGCTTTCAGCTTGGTCCGCTCCACATTAACACCCGCAATGAACAGGCTTCTCTGATTCGCTCCCGCCGCTTTGATCTGAGCTCCTAAGGGCCGTCTGTTCACAATCCCGAAGCCAATTAAGACGAGTACTATTACAAGAGCGGAAATCGGAATAAATCCCGCGAATACTCCGCCATACACGCTGTAAATCGATGACGGTATGGATCCTCCCGGTTTCGGCAGGATCAAAAGCGCCAGCCCCTCCAATAAGGTAGAAATCGCAAAGGTAACAAGAATCGGAGGGACACGCAGGTAGGCTACAATTCCGCCCTTTGCCGCTCCAAGCAGCACGGCGATCAGAAACGCTCCCAGCCAGGCAATGGGAACCGGCACATGCTGCCCCGCCACAATGGCAAAGGCATTCACAACTGATATGGTCGCACCAATGGATAAATCAATCCCTCCGCAAAAAATCATGACCGCCTGGGCAACTGTCGCTAAAATCAATGGTGTGTTCACAAGAAACAAGGAATTGATGCTCGATACATTCGCAAAGCCTTTCCCCTGGATCAGCAGGTTGATGATTACCAGCAGAACCAGCATGATATATGCACCGAAGGCCTGGGATTTCTTCATTTTATTAGCCAGATGAGTAAGTATTTGCATCATTTCGCCTCCGTCCTGGTCGCTCCCAGCATCGCCGCTGCCAGGTCGCTTTCTATTTCATCACTGATGTCGCAAAACTCCTTCGTGATATTTCCTTCATAAAATACAACGATCCGGTCCGCAACCGCTGTCAGTTCTTTATAGTCACTTGAATAATAGATGCAGGCCATGCCTTTATCCGCCAGTTCCTTAAGAATCTCCTGTATTTCGCTTCTTGCCTTGACATCAACCCCTTTCGTGGGATCATCCAGCAAAAGCACCGACAGATCCAGTAACAGATCCCTTGCGAAAATCAGCTTCTGCTGGTTGCCTCCGGACAGGCTGCTGGCCGGGTCACTTGTTTCGCCGATCACGACATTCAGCCTCTGAATCAATTCATCCGCCTTTGATTTGCTTTCTTTTAACCGGATACCCCGAAAGATGAATCTTAAGGCTCCCCGGCTGATATTTATATTCTCAAAAATGCTTCTGTCGGCGAAGATACCTTCCGAACCCCGGTCTCCTGAGATAAATGCCATGCCCGATTTCAGCGATCTTTCCGGCGATAACTTGCCAAGCTGCTTTCCTCTGTACGTAATGCTGCCCCTTGAAATCTTTTTAGAGCCATAGACCGCCCGTAAGAATTCGCTCTGCCCCTGCCCCTGTAATCCGCAGATACCAAGGATCTCACCTGGATAAAGCTTTAATGAAACATCATCCACCTGGCATCCGACGCCCAAATTACGAATGGAAAGCAGCGGCTCCTTCTGATCGGAAGCACATTTTTTCTGATGCTGCTTTTTCATTGCTTCCTTCTGCCCCGTCATATAATATACGATATCGTCATGTGTAACCTTATTTAAGTCGGTAGTGATTACCGTTTTGCCATTCCGGAATATCGTCACGGTTTCACATAATTCATAAACCTCATCAAACCGGTGCGATATGAACAGTATGGACAAACCTTCCTCTTTTTCTTTTCTTAAAATATCAAAAAGAATTAATACCTGATCTCTGTGAAGACATGCGGTGACTTCGTCTAAAATCAGGTATTTTGGTTTATAAACAAGTGCCTTCGCCACTTCGAGCAGACTCTTATCCGATTCATCAAGTGAGCTGACATAAGTCTCAGGCTTTGCCGATATATGAAACTGTTCCAGAATCCGAAGCGTTTTATCAGAGCGTTCTTTGTGGTCGATAAAGCCTTTTTTAATAGCCTCCTTCGGATTGAGGAAAAGATTTTCTTCCACTGTTAATTGATCTACAAGACTGTAATCCTGATATGCAAGAGCAATTCCCCTGGCTAATGCATCCTTCGCGGAGCCAAGCTGTATCGGCTCCCCGTCAATGGTTATTTCCCCCTGGTTTTTGCCCACAAGTCCTCCAAGGACCTTAGCGATCGTACTTTTTCCGGACCCGTTGGAGCCCAGCAAAGCGCGAATTTCACCAGGCTTCATAGATAGTTCCGCCTGATCCAATGCTTTTGTTTGGCCATATTGTTTACTAATGTTTTTCGCTGCTAACAATCAGTATCCCTCCACCTGGATATCATTTTAAATCAATAGGACTGTCTCAGTCAGTAATCTGCACCTTTTGAGGCAGTCCTATCCGACTATTTCTTAAATTAAAGCTCTCTTGCAACTGCTATTACCTGATTTAAAGTTAAAGTTCCGCCTGGCGGACTGTCCCGGTCATCTTTTTGTTAAACAGTACTATTTAGCTGATTATAGCTGAGACAGTCCGCTGGTCTTTAATTAAAGTAGGTGCCAACCAGGTCATCTGTCATATCTGTATCGATATAAGCGGAATCATCGGCATCCTTGTACATATCGTAGTACTGCTGCATATTGTCATTCGTGATAACAACGGTAGGATTATAGAAAAGTGCGTTCTTGTTGTCCGGATCGCTCGGGTCGGAAACCAAAGCGCCGTCCTTTAAGGTGTCACCATTGATTAAGCGTACACCGACCTTCATGGCCAATACACCGATTGACGGGGGATTCTCAACAATAATCGCGTTTAACGGATTATCCGGATTTGCGTCGTTGATTGTCTTCCACTTCTTTAAATACTGGATGTATTCATCGGAAGTAATTGCCTTCGGATAAGGAAGTCCGGCATCTTCGATTGCTTCAAGAATACCTACCGCGTTACCATCCTGGCAAAGTACCGCATCATAGTCGGAGTTTGTCGCAAGCCACTGGGTCATAATCTGTTTGCCCTTGCCTTCATCCCACATGCCATAATCACGCGCGATTGTCTTGATATCCGGATTTTGGGCAAGAACCTCGTCAAATGCCTGTGCGCGGACATCACTTGCGGGCGCACCCTGCATTGCATCCAGACGGTAAATGTTACCCTTTCCGTCCAATTGCTTTACCAGCCAGTCAACCTGAATTTTGGCCCATGTATACTGGTCATTTGTCACACTGATAACATCCGGATGGGAAATATGCTGATCCATGCTCATTACTAAAATTCCCTGGGAAACAGCCTTGTCAATGGTAGCTGAGAGGCCTGTTGTTGTAACAGGGTTGATCAGGATCAAATCGACCTTATCCTGGATCGCCTGTTCCATCTGTTGAATCTGTGTCGTAGCGTCGTTGTTGGCAACCATCAGCTTATATTTTGCGATGATGCCCTGGGACTGATAATCGTCAGCCAGTTTCTGCATTGCGTTTTCACACTGGGTTCTCCATGAATTACTGTCGGTTCCCTCCAAAAATACAATACTGATGTCCTTCTTCGCGGTGCTATCACCGGTTGCGGCTTGTGTCGGAGCGGTCGTAGCGGCTCCTGTTGCAGCGTTGTTATCACCTGCAGAATTAACATCCTCGGCTTTTTTGCAGCCGGTGACAGCCATTGCTGTTACAAGTAATAAAGTAATAAGAATCGTCTTAAAACTCTTTTTCATTTTCTGCCTCCTCAAGTAATTTAATATGTGTTTCTATGTAAAAGTCCTATGACTTATTACATCGATGGGCACCGATGGTGAATGCCGATTATTGATTAAACATTTTCTGGATTTCCAGCGGAATATGGTTAACTACCGCACCATTTGCGTTTACGATCATGGATTCGTCTAAGTTTATTACGAATTCCGCGCCTTCTCTTACCGCATGGGATAAATTATCCGGTACGGAGGAATCTCCGATATTAAAGGCTGTAATTCCTGCCTCCTGAAGCTTATTAAAGAATTCATCATTGGAACGTACATGGCAGGTAACCACATCATCACATTCAACCAGCTGCGTCGTAAAGTTTTTATTTTCAATCAAAGCTCCTTTATCCGTAATTTCACGGATACGGCTGTTTTCAATGATCGTTACAGGATATTTGTAAGGCTTGCTGTGGAGCGCTTCAGCATCTGTCTGCCGGAAACGTTTTCTGGTCACATACATATGGATTACCTCGGTACCCATGCCGAATTCCTTCTTTTCGGTAACGATAGTAACCTTCTTGCCGATAGAAGCAAGGAATGTGGCCGTATCAATCGCGGGATAACCATCGCCCCATACAATAACGCTTTCTCCAACCTTTACGGGCTTGCGTCCGTCCGGATGATATTCGCAGTTTACCTTCGGACATGCGATTACCTTTTCAAAGTTTAAGATCTTATCAGCCTTTCCGTATACGCCCTCCGGAACGAAGGAGCTTGCTCCGGTTGCATTGGCTACCGCGTCAAATCCACGCAGGTCTTCCACACCCGGCTCCGTACCCATCTTAACCTCGATCGGTAATTTGGCAATCTGTACTCTGAGCCAGTCCGCATACCATTTCATT
>ENA-UOOI01002653-UOOI01002653.1-fermentation-metagenome-genome-assembly--contig:-NODE-2653-length-14972-cov-3.964604_pt1 | contig 14972 bp, 10 predicted proteins | sample MGYA00245779_ERZ724027 | MGnify/ENA primary metagenome ERZ724027 (study PRJEB28704, sample SAMN03018318) | fermentation metagenome | biome: anthropogenic terrestrial biome; feature: soil; material... | reverse complement strand
CAACGCGATCTCTCTCTCGCCTACTCACCCGGCGTGGCAGAACCCTGCTTAGAGATCGAAAAAGATCCGCAGACAGCCTACGATTACACGTCGAAAGGGAACCTGGTGGCAGTGATATCCAACGGTACCGCCGTACTGGGTCTGGGCAATATCGGAGCGATGGCCGGCAAACCGGTAATGGAAGGCAAAGGACTACTCTTCAAGATATTTGCCGGAATCGATGTATTCGATATAGAAGTGAACGAGAAAGATCCTGAAAAATTCATCGAAGTGGTGAAAGCCATTTCACCTACCTTCGGCGGTATTAACTTAGAGGATATCAAAGCGCCGGAATGTTTCGAGATTGAAGAGCGGTTGAAAAAAGAGCTGGATATCCCCATTATGCACGACGATCAGCACGGCACAGCCATTATCTCTGCCTGCGGATTGTTGAACGCACTGGAACTGAACGGCAAGAAGATAGAAGATATCCGTATCGTGGTGAACGGCGCGGGGGCTGCCGCCAACTCCTGTACCCTATTGTATATCGCGTTGGGAGCCAAACCGGAGCACATCGTGATGCTCGACTCGAAAGGGGTGATCAACACCTCGAGAACCGATCTCAACGACCGCAAAAAACCGTTTGCCACCACCCGTACTATTTCCACCCTCGAGGAGGCGGTAAAAGATGCCGATATGTTCCTTGGCCTTTCCGTGGCCGACGTGCTCACGCCCGATATGCTCCGGTCGATGAGTTCCGATCCGATCGTGTTCGCGCTGGCCAACCCGAATCCCGAAATTTCCTATGAGCTGGCCATCACATCGCGGGACGATATTATCTTCGCGACGGGACGATCGGACTATCCCAACCAGATCAACAATGTTCTGGGATTCCCCTACATCTTCCGCGGAGCGCTCGATGTACAGGCCACCTGCATTAACGAAGAGATGAAAGTAGCCACGGTCTACGCCCTGGCGGAACTGACCAAAAAAGCGGTACCCGACGTGGTGAATGCTGCATACAGCATAAAGAAACTGAGTTTCGGCAGGGATTATATCATCCCCAAACCATTAGATCCGAGATTGCTCACTACCGTGGCCCCGGCAGTGGCAAAAGCGGCGATGGAGTCGGGCGTGGCCCGCAGGCCGATCACCGACTGGGAACAATACGACCACAAGTTACGTGACCTGATGGGGTTGGATAACAAGATGATCCGCCGCCTGTTCGAGATGGCGCGCCAGCATCCCCAACGGGTGGTCTTCTCGGAGACCAACCACCTGAATATGCTCAAGGCAGCCGAAACAGCGTATGCCGAAGGTATCTGCAAACCCGTTTTGCTGGGGAATGAAGAGAAGATCGCCAAAGTGGCAAAAGAAAACCAGATCAGCCTCGAAGGGATCGAGATCGTGAACCTGCGGCACGACCGGGAAGAGGAACGGCGGTTGCACTACGCGGAGATTCTCGCCCGAAAACGGAAGCGGCAAGGTATGACATTCGACGAGGCAGCGGAAAAGATGTTCGAACGGAATTATTTCGGTATGATGATGGTAGAGACGGGCGATGCCGATGCCATGATCACGGGCGTATTCAGCAAGTACGCCGACACCACCGATATTGCCAAAGAGGTGATCGGTATCCGCGACGGGCTTAACCATATCGGCGCCATGCATATCGTCAACACAAAAAAGGGCGTGCTTTTCCTCGCTGATACTTTGTTCAACCGTCACCCCGACACCGAGGCGTTGATAGACATTGCCCGGCTGGCCAACGCCACCGTCAAGTTCTTCGCGCACGACCCGGTGATCGCTATGATCTCCTATTCCAACTTCGGCGCCGACCCCGTAGGCAGTCCCGCCAGCGTACACAAGGTAGTGGATACACTGCACGAAAGGTATCCGGAATTAGTGGTCGACGGCGAGATGCAGGTGAACTACGCGCTTAATAAAGATCTGCGCGACAAGAAATATCCGTTTACCCGCCTGCATGATAAGGAGGTGAATACCCTGGTGTTTCCCAATCTCAGCTCGGCCAATTCGGCCTACAAACTGTTGAGGGAAACCGGCACCAACGATATCATCGGCCCCATCCAGATGGGGCTGAACAAGCCGGTACATATACTGGATGTAGATACATCGGTGCGCGACATCGTGAACATGGTGGCGGTAGCGGTGATCGACGCGATCGTGGAAGAAAATATCCGGACAAATCATCTCACAAGGATCGAATAGGAGATGAGGCCGCGGTAAAGCCGTTTTTGCCGGACAAAAAAAGGAAACAAGACCGTTGAACTTACACTAAACAATATATAAATGATGGAAAAAAGAAAAAAATTCATTCTCCCGGAGGCAGAGATCCCCACCCAATGGTACAATGTAACGGCTGAAATGAAAACTAAACCTCAGCCCATGATCAACCCGCAGACTAAAGAGCCGTTGAAAGCGGAGGATCTTTATCCCTTGTTCGCCGAGGAATTGTCGCGTCAGGAGATAAACCAGACCGATGCGTGGATCGATATACCCGAAGAGGTGAGGGAAAAATACAAGATTTACCGCCCTACCCCTCTGGTGCGGGCGACCGGACTGGAGAAAGCCCTTGACACTCCGGCGCATATCTACTTCAAGAATGAAAGCGTAAGCCCCGTCGGATCGCACAAACTCAACTCGGCATTGCCCCAGGCCTACTATAATAAGATAGAAGGGATCACCAACATCACCACCGAGACCGGGGCAGGACAATGGGGCACCGCCCTGGCGTTCGCCGCCAGCGTGTTCGGATTGGAACTTGCCGTCTATATGGTGAAGATCAGCTACGAGCAGAAGCCCTACCGTCGCTCGCTGATGCAGACCTGGGGAGCACAGGTGATCGCTTCCCCGAGCATGTCCACCAAGGCGGGGCGGAAGATCATCACTGATCATCCCAACTACCAGGGAAGCCTGGGTACAGCCATCTCCGAAGCTATCGAACTGGCCATGCAGACACCTAATTGCAAATATACCCTGGGGAGTGTACTCAACCATGTGGCACTGCACCAGACCATTATCGGCCTGGAGGCGGAGAAACAGATGGCGATGGCCGACGAATACCCCGATGTGGTGATCGGCTGTTTCGGCGGCGGATCCAACTTCTCGGGCATCAGCTTCCCGTTCCTACGCCACAACATAGCCGGAAAAACCCATACGCGGTTTGTAGCGGCTGAGCCGGCGTCCTGCCCCAAGCTGACCAGAGGAGAGTTCCGGTACGATTTTGGCGACGAGACCGGCTATACACCGCTCATACCGATGTACACACTGGGACACAAATTCGCCCCGGCCAATATCCACGCCGGCGGACTCCGTTATCACGGCGCCGGCAGCATCGTAAGCCAGTTACTGAAGGAAGGTCTGATTGAAGCGGTGAGCATCAAACAGTTGGAGACCTTTGAAGCAGGCGTGCTCTTTGCCCGTACCGAAGGTATCATCCCCGCTCCCGAATCGACCCATGCCATTGCTGTGGCTGTCAGGGAAGCGCTGCAAGCCAAAGAGGAGGGAAAAGAGAAGGTGATCCTGTTCAATCTCTCGGGACACGGCCTGGTGGATATGAGCGCTTACGACCAATATCTGGCGGGGGATCTGTCCAACCATGAGGTATCCGACGAAGAGATTGAAAGGTTTCTGGCTGAATCCTAACCCCACTGAAAATAAACCCTATCGCGGATAAACAGACGAAAAAGGGTAAAAAATAACACAAATAATTTGGAAGTTTCATTTTTACCCCCTATCTTTGAAAATATAAAATGAACTATTTCGTTAAGCAATACGAACAGAAGACAAGTTTACCTGGATTATGTCGTTGCGGAAAATAGTCTAAATTTATTGAATGAGTCATTGCCGCATTGGTCGATTGGGAAACTCATCAATTACATTTTATGAACCGAGACTCGTTTTTGGTATCAATGGCGGGCCGCATCCTTCGGGATCCCGGTTTACCGGAACAGCGGATTACAAAGATGCCGGAACACTCAAATCCTGTCATAGGGAGTTTCGTCTTATTCCACCGATGCGGCTTCTTATAAAAAGCAGATTAGCAAACAGATCATCTCTAATTGCAATCTGCTTTTCATTTTATATAAGATCCGGGATTTAGCTACGCTGATTTCCAATTCAGATCTCATGATTTGACTACGTCGATTTTCAATTCAAAATTTCATCATCAAATCATTCACATTGGCACATTAGTCACATTGACACATTATTAAGATGGGTCGTACAATAAAACCATATTGGGAGCTTTTCCTTATCTTTTTTAAGATCGGCGCCTTCACTTTTGGCGGCGGATACGCCATGATTCCTCTTATCCGAAATGAGGTGGTCAACAAAAAGGGGTGGCTGGGAGATGAAGAATTTATGGATATGCTTGCCATCGCCCAGTCTATGCCCGGGCCTATTGCGTTGAATACGGCGCTGTTCGTGGGGAATAAGCGGCTCGGTTTCAAGGGGAGCCTTTTTTCAGGAGCAGGCGTCATTTTACCCTCCTTTATTGTGATCCTGCTTATTGCCATGGTGTTTACGCAGTTCAAGGATAATCCGGTAGTGGAACGCATATTCAAAGGGATCCGCCCCGCGGTGGTAGCGCTTATCGTCGCTCCCCTCCTGAGCCTGGGCAAATCGGCGGGAGTGAAATGGAAAAATCTCTGGATCCCTGTTGTGGTAGCGCTTGCGGTCTGGCAACTGCATATCTCTCCCGTCTATATTGTTCTTGCGGCTATCCTTCTGGGAATATTCTATTTAATCTACCTGAAAAAAAGAGTAAATAAATAATATGGAACTCTGGGATCTCTATCTGGCGCTGTTTGTATCGTTCTTCAAGATCGGGCTGTTCGGTTTCGGAGGGGGATATGCCATGCTGCCGCTCATACAGCACGAGATAGTGGATCACCATCAATGGATCTCGGTAAGCGACTTCACCGATATTGTAGCTATCTCGCAAACCACACCGGGGCCCATTGCCTTTAATTCGGCTACCTATATCGGCTACTCTGCCGTCACAGAGATGGGATTCGCATCGGTTTACGGAGTGATTGGCTCGGCTATCTGCACTTTCGCGGTAAGTATTCCCTCTCTCATTCTGATGACGATCGTCACTGCTTTTTTCTTCCGGCTCAAGGACAACTTATGGATACAGTCGGCTCTCTCAGTATTGAAACCGGCCATTATCGGGTTGATCGCCTCTGCTGCGCTTATGCTGATAACCCCCTATAATTTTATCGATTATAAAAGCTGGATCATTTTCGGAGCGGTATTAGTAGCATCCCTCAGGAAAGCAGATCCGATCCTGCTAATCTTCCTCTCCGGCGTGATTGGTCTCCTCCTCTACTGATTTCTTCAATATATTTAATTCTTCTTTCGGTAACGTTGGTCACTTCATTTCATTTGGCTCTTCCGTCTTTAATTCCTTTGATCCATTGGGGGCTTCTTTTGATATCCCTGTCCCCTCCGACTCCTTCCATGCTTTCCGTTTACGCCTGCTTCTTCGGCCGCCGAGGATAAGTTGCACCAGCAAAAACACGAGCAACACCGCCATCAGGATCCAAAACCATATTTCGGTATAAAACGGATCGTTGCTGTAGTCAATATTGATATCCAGACTGACAGCGGCCATCTCTTCTGCGGCTGCGCCCGACAAGGGGATCCATCCCAACATCCACACTCCTGCTATTCTCCGGAACAGCATTTTTCGTCCCATTCGATTTATTTTTCCCATACTGTTTTCTGATAGGCGAGCCGCTCTGTTCCATTGGATACATAAATAATGCCGCAGTACGTAAACCCGAGTTTTTCCAATATCCGTTGCATCGTCCGGTTATCCCGATGCGTATCCACCCGGATATTTCGGCACCGGGTGAAACACCACCGAAAGCAGGCTTCCGCCACTCCCTTCTCTTTTCCCGCCGATGCGATACGGTGTACCGTACCATAGAGATCACGGTTAAGCCACTCCCCTTCGTAGATCTTCTCATAAGTAGGATCATCGCCGATGATAAAACAGAAAGTACCCACCGGTTCTCCATCCTGATTTTCACAAACGAAACTATGCCCTGCATCAATCTCAGAGATGATATACGTTGCCGAGGGATATCCGTCTATCCATTGCGAAGCATTTCCGGTGCGGTACATAAAATCACGTGCGATGGCGTATATCTCCATCACCTTCGGCAAGTCGCCATGGGTTGTGGGTCGTATCCGGGTGATCATTGCAGTTATTTATAGTACCGGTGGTAGCTCTTTATCTTTATGACTTTTTAGTTGTTGTCTTTTTAGCGGATGTTTTTTTCGCCGCTGTCTTCTTGGTTGTCGATTTTCCCGTCGCCGTCTTCTTTGCACTGGTTTTCGTCGTGGTTGCTTTCGCGGTGCTCTTTTCCGATTTAGGCTCTTTCCCCTTATCGGTATCGGCAATGATCCGCCTGCAATCTTCCAGCGACAACTCTTCGGGTTTCTGACCCTTGGGGATCTTGTAATTCGACTTTTTGCAGGCGATATAGGGGCCAAAACGACCGTTCAGTATTTGCAGGTCCGGCTCCTCTTCAAAGGATGTGATGATCTTCTCCCTGTCCTTTTGTTCCTTCGCTTCGATCAATGTGATGGCCTCGTCGAGTTGGATTTCCAGCGGATCCACTCCTTTAGGCAGAGAAACGAATTTATTGTTGTGCCGTATATAGGGGCCGAATCGTCCTACGCCTATTACCACCTCTTTCTCCCTGAACTCGCCGAGTGTCCGGGGTAATTCGAACAGTTTCAGGGTTTCTTCGAGGGTGATGGTCTCGAGGGACTGTGACTTCTGCAACGAAGCAAAAAGCGGCTTCTCCTCTTCCTCCTGGGTTCCGATCTGCGCCATAGCGCCATAACGCCCGATCTTCACCGACACCTGGCGTCCTGTCTTGGGATCTGTTCCCAGCACCCGCTCACCCGCTTTATGTTCGGTACGCATTTGTGCCGTCTCCTCCACAATAGGGTGAAACATTTTATAGAAATCAGCAATCGATTTATTCCACTGCGCCTTTCCTTCAGCGATCTTATCGAAATCTTTCTCCACGTTGGCCGTGAAGTTGTAATCGATCACCGATGGGAAGTACTCCACCAGAAAATCATTCACCACCATGCCGATATCGGTCGGGATTAATTTATTCTTATCGGCCCCGGCAATCTCTTTCTTATCGCTGTCTTTGATGATCCCCTTTTTAAGAGTAAGGATATTATAGACTCTTTCCTCGCCTTCTACGTTCCCTTTTTCCACATACTCCCGGTTGATGATGGTAGAAATGGTCGGTGCGTAGGTAGAAGGACGTCCGATCCCCAGTTCTTCCATCTTCCTCACTAACGCCGCTTCGGTGTATCTTGGGGGGCGCTGTGTGAAACGTTCCGTGGCGTTGGTCTCCAGCATAGTGAGTTGTTCGCCCTCTTTCATGGGAGGCAGCATTCCTTCTTCATTTTCTCCGTTCTCCTCGTCGGTTCCCTCCAGATAGACCCGCAGGAAACCATCGAATTTAATCACCTCCCCATTGGCCACAAACTTGCCGTCGCTATTGGAAATAGAGATATCGGCAGTAGTGCGTTCCAGTTCGGCATCAGCCATCTGCGAAGCGATGGTACGCTTCCAGATCAGTTCATAGAGCCGCTTTTCCTGGGCAGTCCCATCGACCTCATGCGTACTTATATAAGTAGGCCGGATAGCTTCGTGCGCCTCCTGCGCTCCCTTTGATTGGGTCGCGTATTGCCGGCTCTTGATGTATTTCTCTCCGTATTGCTCGTTGATCTCCGTCTTAGCGGTTCCGATCGCCAATGCGGACAGGTGTACCGAGTCGGTACGCATATAGGTAATCTTTCCCGATTCATAAAGCCGTTGCGCCACCATCATGGTCTGCCCCACCGAGAAGCCCAGCTTACGCGATGCTTCCTGTTGCAGGGTAGAGGTAGTGAAAGGGGGTGCGGGTGACTTCTTCGCAGGGCGCACGTGAACATCCCCCACGGTGAAGGTCGATGTTTTGAGTTTTTCCAGCAGTGCCAGTGCCTCGGCTTTGGTCTTTAACCGCTTGTTATATTCGGCTTTGATCTCATACTGATGCCCGTTTTCTTGTTTCGTGAAATGGGCCATGATCCGGTAGGCCGCTTCCGATCGGAAATTCTGTATCTCCCGTTCCCGTTCCACGATAAGGCGTACTGCCACCGACTGTACGCGTCCGGCGGAAAGGGCGGGCTTTATTTTTCTCCACAACACGGGCGAGAGTTCAAACCCCACAATACGGTCGAGCACCCTCCGCGCCTGTTGCGCATCCACCAGGTTCTGGTCGATCTTGCGGGGATTCCTGATGGCTTCCTGAATAGCATCCCTGGTGATCTCGTGAAACACAATACGTTTGGTCTTATCCTCTTTCAGATCCAGCGCATCGAAGAGATGCCATGAGATGGCCTCCCCCTCGCGGTCCTCATCGGAAGCGAGCCAAACCGTTTCCGCTTCTTTCGCCGCCGTCTTTAATTCTGAAACAACCTTTTTTTTATCGGAAGGGATTTCGTAGATCGGCATAAAACCGTTCTCAATATCAATACTAAAATCTTTTTTCTTCAGGTCGCGAATATGTCCGTAGCTGGACATGACATGAAAATCCTTTCCGAGAAACCTCTCAATTGTCTTTGCTTTCGCAGGGGACTCAACGATAACCAGGTTTTTATCCATTCAAATGTTCTTTCTTTTTACTTATGTGGAATGCTTTTGCTAAGGGCAGACCTTTTTTTCGGATTTTTCCCGCAATAATATAGTCAGGCGAAAAAACGAAAAAGTGCACAATTTGGGTGCAAAAGTAGCTAATTTTGTGTAAGGAACTACACTTTTTTATGAAATTCCTTATTTATTAGGGTGTTTTTATGTTTAAAACGGGGTCTTTTTTTAATATCTCTAGGGAGCTCGCGGACAGGAGTAAATAAGAGTATCCGTAAACTTCCGGGCGGAATCCGGCGAACACAGGACAAACACAAAAACCTCTTCTTAACAAAAATCCGGGACGTGACGAGTTGTTTACGAATGAACAACGTTAATCCCGTGGATGGATGTCAGTATATCCGTGAGTTGCGGAGCCAATGAACGGCGTATTTCCAGGCCCATCCGGCAGCTGTCGGTAAAATCCTGCGTCCATCGCACGCCGTCAAATTGTTTTAACACACGCATCACCTCATTGAGCAAGGTATAATCGAAGGTTATTTCAACGGTATCATTCACCGTCCTTTCCACGATCTCAGCGTGGACAATAGCGTCGGCGGCGGCCTCTTTGTATGCTTTGATCAACCCGCCCGTACCCAGGAGCGTGCCGCCGAAATAGCGTACCACGGTGATCAGCACATCAGTCAGCCCTGCAGAGTTGATCTGTCCCAGAATAGGCTTTCCGGCCGTTCCCGAGGGCTCCCCATCATCATTGGAACGGAACTCGCTCCTCTCCCATCCCAGCAGATAAGCCCAGCAGACATGGCGGGCATCGTAATATTTCTTACGCTGTCCCTCCACTATCTCTTTCACCTCATCGGAGCTCTTTACCGGAAAGATATGGGAGATAAATTTACTCTTCTTTTCATTGATATACCCTTCGGCAGGCCGGATCACGGTCTTATAGGTGTCGTCCATACCGCAAAAATAGTAAAAAGTAGGAGAAACGGACATGGGGTGTAGAAAATATTTCTCCTTCCGGCTAACGAAATTAACCGGGAAGAGATATTTTCACCTCCGCTCTCAGGTTACTTCTTTGACTGTTTCCGCTGTTTTGAGGAGGATTTTTTATCAGATTGTTCCGGAGAGTCTTTTTTATCGGGCTGTTTCGGCGCCTTATATCCGGCCTGATGGGCTTCAGAGATACCTATGGCGACAGCCTGATCCCTGTCGGTTACTTTCTTGCCGGCCGAAGTTTTCAGCTTTCCCTTTTTAAATTCACCCATGACTTCGCCGATCTTTTCCTGTGCTTTTTTCGAGTATTTAGCCATTTTGAGCTCCTTTCTCTTTTATAATAAACTACAATACAGGTATATAAACATATCCACACAGAAAAAAGTTTCTCCGGAAGTATCTTCTTTATCGATATTTATACGCAAATAACTCTCTTTAACAGCTTCCTCAAAATTTACCCGCCAAACCGGTAATTGAACCGGTATGACGGGTAAAGATAAGTATAGGGAAGATACTATAACCTGTTAGAAATGCCTTCTTCCTAACACTTGGATGCGCCGCAGTTGCGGCATTTAAGGCATCCTTCCTGATAGACCAGGGTCTCTTGCCCACAGACGGGACATTTCTGTCCCTTGGCTTCGGTCTCGTTGGGCAGATATTTTTTCAGCGCCCGCTCCACACCGTTCTTCCAGGTATTGATGGTCTCATTGTCGAGTTCCAGTCCCGATACCAGCTTGATCACCTGATCGATAGGCATCCCGTAACGCAACACGCCCGAAATAAGCTTCGCGTAGTTCCAGAATTCAGGATTGAACTTTCCGTCCAGCCCTTCGATGGTTACCTTGTAACCGCGTCTGTTCTGGAACTGGAAGTCGTAATGCTTCCGGCCGTCGCTGTCGTACGCCTTGATAATCTTCCCGGTAGTGACCGTTTTAGGCAACATGATACCATCGTCTTCGTCATTGATCCCGGTGAAAATCTCATACGGCCTGCCATTATGCAATCCGATAAAAGCGATCCATTTCTCCTTATTATTCTGGAACTTGATCACATCGGCTTCCAACTCAACGGGACGGGAAGTGACGATCGCCGGCAGTTCATAACAATCATCATTTTTTTCGTCCTCTTTCGTGTCGCCGTTACCATTGGAAATAAGTACGCCCGCCCGGGATCCGTCGCGATATACCGTACAACCTTTACAGCCGCTCTTCCATGCTTCCATATATAACTCGCCCACTAACTCTTCCGAGACATCATTCGGCAGGTTGATGGTCACGCTGATAGAGTGATCTACCCATTTCTGCACCCTTCCCTGCATCTTTACCTTTTTCAGCCAGTCCACATCGTTGGAGGTAGCTTTATAATAGGATGATTTGGCCACCATCTCCTCGATCTCGTCGTGGGTATAGCGTTTGATAGTGGAGTAGCCATTCGCTTCCATCCAGGTAACGAATTTATGATGGAATACCACGTATTCTTCCCACGAATCGCCATTCTCATCCACAAAGTCGATCTTCACATCCTTGTCGTTGGGGTTCACTTTGCGGCGACGGGTATAAACAGGCAGGAAGACCGGCTCGATCCCCGAAGTGGTCTGCGACATCAGGCTGGTCGTTCCGGTGGGGGCGATGGTAAGAAGGGCTATATTGCGCCTGCCGTATTTTACCATATCTTTATAAAGCTGAGGATCAGCTTCTTTCAGGCGATTTATAAAGGGATTGTTTTTCTCTCTTTCTATATCGAAGATCTCAAATGCACCCCGTTCTTTTGCCATCTCCACGGAGGAAGCATAGGCATTAAGCGCCACAGTACGGTGTACTTTTTCCGAGAAATCGTTGCCTTCGTCCGTTCCGTAACGGATGCCCAGGGCAGCCAGCATATCTCCCTCGGCGGTGATCCCCACGCCGGTACGACGCCCCTGCAGGGTTTTAAGCTGTATCTTCTTCCAGAGATTGCGCTCCGACGATTTCACCTCCTCCAACTCGGGGTCGGCTTCTATTTTTTCGAGGATCATGTCGATCTTCTCCGATTCCAGATCCACGATATCGTCCATGATACGTTGCGCCAGCCGTACATGCTTGCCAAACAATTCGAAATCGAAATAGGCATCTTCCTTGAACGGGTTCACCACATAAGAATAAAGGTTGATGGCCAACAGGCGGCAACTGTCGTAAGGACACAACGGAATTTCGCCGCACGGATTGGTCGATACGGTCTTGAAACCCAGATCGGCATAACAGTCAGGAATCGATTCACGTATAATGGTATCCCAGAACAGGACGCCGGGTTCGGCCGATTGCCAGGCATTGTGGACGATTTTTTTCCACAGTTTCTGCGCATCGATGGTCTTTTTATATTTCGGCTCATTTGACCCGATGGGAAACTGTTGAACATACAGTTTTCCTCCGGATGCAGCTTCCATAAATCCATCATCGATCTTTACCGAGATATTGGCCCCGGTCACTTTCCCCTGCTCCAGCTTGGCATCAATAAAATCTTCCGAATCGGGATGCTTGATGGATACGCTCAGCATCAGGGCTCCACGACGGCCATCCTGCGCTACTTCGCGCGTGGAGTTAGAATAACGTTCCATAAAGGGAACCAGTCCGGTGGAGGTGAGTGCCGAGTTCTTTACTGGCGACCCTTTCGGCCGTATATGCGAAAGGTCGTGCCCTACCCCTCCGCGGCGCTTCATGAGTTGCACCTGCTCTTCGTCGATACGGATAATCGCGCCGTAGGAATCGGCATCTCCGTCCATCCCTATCACAAAGCAGTTCGACAGCGATGCTACCTGGTAATCGTTCCCTATACCGGTCATAGGGCTTCCCTGGGGAATGATGTAGCGGAACCGGTCGAACAGATCGAACAGTTCTTTTTCGCTCAACGGGTTGGTATATTTCTTTTCGATCCGGGCAACCTCTTTGGCCAATCGCCAGTGCATATCTTCGGGTGTCTTTTCATAGATATCACCCTGACTGTCTTTGAGGGCATACTTGCTTACCCATACTTTGGCTGCCAGTTCATCGCCCTGGAAATACCCTAACGAGGCTTTATAGGCTTCGTCGAAAGTGTATGTCTTCTTTTTCATCAGGAAAAAATTAATAATAAATAAATCTCTACAATGCTACTTCTTCTCCAAATAGACCATTCAATTTTTCAAAGTAAGGCTTTTTAGCTTTTGCAAGTTTATAGAAAGTTTCCAAGAGTGCAAAATATTTATCGATTTTTTTATCAACAATAACATAAAGTTTTCCAGAAAAATTTTCATATTACTGATAATAAGAACATTAATTTTCAATAAGGGAGAAAAAGTTTTCCAATTGGTACAACTTCACTGAAATTCAAACAGATAAAATAAGCAAGAGGAAGAGATCCCAAAAAACAGACAAAATTTAAATAAAAAATCACCCAACAGGCAGAGCCCGCTGAGTGATAAACCGGCCGGAAGGTTAGTGAAAACGTCCGGCCTTCACAGTAATGTTATAAAAACGACCGGTTGGCGCTGATAAAATCCCGGCTGTGACAAGATTATAAAAATCTATTTGTCAAAATTTTTTACCGCGCCCATAAAGAGAATGGCGCCGGTGGAATTTTCCTGAATAAGATAGAGGAAGGGACGATTGGCGTTAAATACCACTTTATCCGGTTTCATGGGAAATGAGGTTAGCTCCATACCTATAGTAGTAACGGCCGCAGCCTCGGTACCCGATTCATCCGTAGTTATATATGTATCCTGTTTCACAAAGCTGATTTTTGCGGGTGCATCGCTCATCCGCGAAAAATCGGCCGCCTTTGTAAAAGCGATCTCCATACCCATCTTTGTCAGCACTTCATTCAACTCTTTACTGTATTCGGTTTTGAATTTAGGCAGGGAGAGATCGACCTCAGCCTCACGTAGAGCAGACTTTAACCCTCCCCAGTACCCTTGCTGACGGGTTGCCGTTACCACATCCTGCAATTTTTTCCCCTCTGCAGGCAGCAGTACCATCATACTGAAGGCCTGGTTCCCGTAGGGAAGTTGCACCAGTTGCAGGTTACCGTCTTCGGTGTAGTTGAATTTTGCCGTTTGCTTCATCATCTCCACATTTTTCCGGGTACCGCTTTCATAGGTAAATGGTCTTTCGGAAGTGTTCTTCTTATCAAATTCGGAAGTCCAGATACCTTTAAAGTAGATGGCATTGAGCAGGTACATCAGATCTTCGGGCTTGGTATTATCTATCACCTTTTTTATCAATCCGTTGGTATTATCCGAAGCCCAGTTGTTGATGATATCCACGGTGGCGGCCCGGGTGAAATCAACCGATTGCACCGTTGCGTCATAAAATGACCGGTTGGCACTGATAAAATCGGGCTTAATCGTAATGAACTGATTGGTGAAAACAGCATTGGCGATCGATAATTTAGTGGAGGGATCTGTTTTCAATAATGCCTCTTTCAGTTTTTTATAATAACCGTTGAGTTCATCATCGGGGAAATCATCCATCTTCAGCGTCCGCTGCATTGCCGTCTTTGTTTCGCCGGCAGCGCCGTTCCAGGTCATGGCCAGGGCCATGCTCAGGCTCAGCGGAGAGACCATGAAATTGTTGTCTTCTTGGAGGGATTCTTCGACAAACACATTCTCAAAAAACTCAAACGCGAAGGACTGGTCTGCACGCACCATTTCCTGTTCGGACGAACGCAGGTCTATCCGGATGGGATCAGGCAAATCCCCGGTCCGGACATCACCGCCGTTTTTATCACAAGACACTGACAGAAAAAGGCTGGCTACAATTACCATTGTAAATGAATAGATTTTCGATTGCATAAACGTTCTATTTTATCAGATTCAACATTTTTTAATTCTATACTTATTAGATGTATTTCAACGGTCAATTGTTGCGGATATACCATTAAAAAAAGTTATAATGAACTTGCGGCTTTTGAAATATTCCCCAAGCGACCGGTTTTCCGCATCATTTTATCCGCTGTAACTTCAAATGACAAAATTAATGAGTATTTTTGCGGACTGATTGATTAAGTTAGTGTATCACCTTTAAAGAGTGTTTGTTGGAATGAGAAAATGGCGTATTGAAGATTCGGAAGAGTTGTACAACATCAACGGATGGGGGAACGGTTATTTCTCCATCAACGAAAAAGGACACGTGCAGGTGACCCCGCGCAAGCAGGCAGGTTCCAGCGTAGATCTGAGCGAGTTGATGCGCGAATTGTACCTGCGCGATGTTTCATCGCCCGTATTGATACGATTCCCGGAGATATTGGACAACCGTATCGAAAAGATATCCCAAAGCTTCGCCATTGCGTCGAAAGAGTA
>ENA-UOOI01002652-UOOI01002652.1-fermentation-metagenome-genome-assembly--contig:-NODE-2652-length-14980-cov-5.708007_pt1 | contig 14980 bp, 14 predicted proteins | sample MGYA00245779_ERZ724027 | MGnify/ENA primary metagenome ERZ724027 (study PRJEB28704, sample SAMN03018318) | fermentation metagenome | biome: anthropogenic terrestrial biome; feature: soil; material... | reverse complement strand
GTTTCCGTACACTCAGTCTTTTACCCTTGACATCAATACGACCGTCTCAACGTGGCTTGAGAGGACAGAACGAATGTCTTTCGAGCCGTCGGTTCTCGGAAACATATCCACTACATTTTTTGCACTATCGGTAGACGGGAACATATCGACATAAAAATATGTAAACACACTCTTTGCGTTTAAATCAATCTTTAATGTATTCAGAATTCATTATGCAAATCATATACAATACAGATGGCAGTATACCTTCCTGCAATGCAATATAACTTATACTTGCACCTTGCTGCAAAAAACCTTTCTCATCTGTTGTAGTATGGAGAGGATTCCTTTTATGCATATCTTCCCTTACCAGTTTGCACAATCGTTTCATTTCAAATTGAGGTATCTGATTTACTTTCTTTATAATAGTCTCCTTAGAAATAACATCATCAGATAATGCATTAAATATATCTATAAATTTCTCAAAATCTTGACTTGGCAATTCGTAATTGCAATTATAGTGCTTTGCTTTGCAATTTAATCTTCCCCATAATATATCTACTTTTTCACATTGGAATATCTTCTTTGGAAAATGTGTCTCAATAAACGCTCTGTCTTTTTCATCATAATAGTAAAAAATTACTTTTGTTAGTTTTTTATTATTTAGTATGGCATCAAAAATATGTGCATCATTGTTTGGTGACATCCCAATAAGAATCAATTCTCCTTCTATTTTACTGAAATCTTCAAAATGGTATTCTGTTGCCATGCTCAATTCCGGATGTGAAATCTTCGTCATAATCATGCTATATTCTAGAGGTTTTTCTTCTTTTAACCTTTCTACCTGTTGTTTGAATGTCTCATCATTCGCATATCTATCAGCAAAATTTTCAGCCTCCTGAATTAAGCGATGACTATCACTTATAACTTTATATTTTAGTCTACCACTATAATTCAAAAGAGCATTACAAAAACAATGTTTCATATCTTCGAAAGCAACTGTTTCTCCAGCCATCTTTCTGATATACCCCAAAACATTATTTTCATTTTCGCTATTTGCTAAAACTGAAAAATCGCCATGAAGATGATAAACTTCTTTCTGAGTTAAATTCTCAATATTATTATCATAATTCAAGGTATATATATTATCAAAGGATTGGAAATAGCGTCTAACCTTTTTATTTTGTTTCATTTTCTTATAAATTTCTTGAATTTTACCACTATTAAAGATTGCATCCAGTATTAAACGTTCGAATCCTTGTATTGCAGATTGTCTATTTTCCTCCAAGTCGAAATTCTTCAAGAAGAACATATGAACAACAAAAAACCAATCTTCGAGCATTATATCATATGCATTCTCTATAGTTGTATCATAGCGACCTTTAAAATCCTTTAATGCATCCAAAGTATCATCATCTGTAGCAAAAGAATCATACTCGCCTTTACGAATTTTATTAGCTTCTTCAACAAAATTTTCTAATAAATTGACTATCTCATTACCTGTAAGTTTATTCCCAAACAACTCATTATAACTATCAAGTTTAGCTCGATATTTTATTCTCTTCATAATAAAATTACTACTGTATGCAATCCCACCAAATTGAATATTAATACCATTGCCTAATAATAAATTTTTCAAAATATACATCCCCCATTACTGCTATTAATCTTCATCACAATCCTGCAAACCATCAAACACTAACAACTGTTCTATGGGTAAACATTTCCTTAAAAATAGAGTTAAATCCATACCTCCAACAGCTACTCCACCACAAAGTGAACCTTTGGAAATATACTCTTCATCTTCAGTATCTGTAATAACCATTTCCCAATTGCCTATATCTGTCGCATAGCAAACCAGTTGGTCACTATTTAAGTACTGTGAAAAAAGTTCCAGTATCTCCTTTGCTACAGGTTTCCCGATAGCAAACTGTTGTCTTCTACAAATCTCAAAATGGTCAAACCCATTGGCATACTTATATCCTGTAAACCATACTCTACCAATAGCAGATATAGTCAAATGCTGTTCCACTTCATCTTCAGGAAGTGGTTCTGGACCATAGCATATATTATTAGATACAATTCTTATTTTTTGTATCTGCAATCAAAACACCTCCTAAATCTCGTTCAATATTTCTTTCATTCGGTCAATCATATAATCCTTCTCAGTATCTATTGGCCCATTGCTTTCTTGTAAGTCATTAATGTAAGATTCTATAATATCCTTAGAGTTTACAAAGCTTATATTTTTGGATGAATTGCTGAGGATAACTTGTGCATCAATATAAGCACTTATGCTATTAATCACAATATTTAACAACTTTTCCGCCTGTTCAGTATTTCCGTTTTTCATTGCTTCCTTTGCGGAAAAACTTAATGAACGTATATCTTCTCCCCATATTGCATACCTTGACGGAGTTGCTTTGCAATTTTCATCACACGAGTCAAAAATTGCCCTTTCAAATCTGTCCATGACCATTTCTTCACTGTCGTTTTCTTTTACTCTCTCAATAATAATCGGATTCTCTGAACCCCGATATTTATAAAAACTTATGATAGCTCTCATTAAGGCTTCCATCCGTGCCAATATCCATCACACCCTTCTTCCGTAACTATTTAATACTTCTTTGGAAATTTTTTTTTTCCAAGTTGCCATAGGTACTTATCTATATCTTTAAGGTTATATGGCTCAAGATCATAGAACCTACTGAATTTCAGTAAAATGTTTTTGAACTTAACATAGTCCTTTAGGTCGTCATTGCTAAATCTATAAAACCCATCAACATCCCTAAAATAGCGAAGAAGCCTATCTACATAACTGTCATAGATAGGAAAGTCCAAAGGCTTATGATGGCTGCAATATTTTGTTGCAAAGGAATAAAAATTTTTCACCGTACCGTTATCCATATTGACTCTGGCAATATCATTTACTAAAGTTACATCACCCGCCATCAGCCTTTCATCAATATCTAAATTGATGATGTGTTTTGCGACCTTAAATGGAGAGAATATGTTGGTGCTGTAAAAGTCATTCAAGGCTGAAACTTTTATAAGAACGTCGTCGATATCTTTATTATTGGGATATGTCCGGTAAAAGAGTTTATCTAAGGCGCTTTCCTGTAATGCATAGTTTTCTAGCTGATCCCAAGCCAATAAGTATTTAGTCACTTCCTCACAGCTTGGCTGCGGAACTTCCGGTCTTGCAGCTTTCTTCTTGTAAGTAGTTGCAGAATCCTTATTAATAGTTACATATTCAACCTCGTTGGGTTGGTTTGCCTGAGCAAATTCTATGTAGCTACCCACACTTCCATAGGTATTATCTAAAAATTCCTTAAAGATTTTGAATGTGCGCATATAGCCATAAGAATCTCTTTTGGGGTCTTTATGGGATTGCTCATTAGTAAACTTAATTTCTAATAATTCACGCGCTTTTCTTAATGAATTCTCACCGATAAATACATCCCAGAAATCCATGCCAATATCATGGCGATAAGGATAGAAAGCATCACTATAAATTACACTTTTATCTTTCAGGTGTTCATAATTATCATTGAGGTATTTCTTAAATTGTTCTCGTAGTGCCTTTATATGTGAACTTCTTATTTTATCCATCAAATTTTACCTCCTCCTTGCATAAAAAGGTGCCTGATTAAATCTATCTATTAACCTTTTTTGTACTTTTGCTGATTTGATGAAGTCTTTTCAATGGCTTTTAGATTACCATCCATTTTGCTAACCTGATTAAGAAATAAAGTTCCAAGCAGAAGTCGATCCTTTCTTGGTATTCTATTCCACACATAACCCTTGAACAGGTCTTTAACTAAAAAGACTTCACCTTCATTCAGATTTTCAGTTTCTATGATAGCTTCTTCTAATAACTCATTAACATCGCTCATGTTGTCCACTCCTTATCAATAATAATATCAACAACATTGTTAATATTATTATATATGCATTACCAATTTTAGTCAATTTATAAAAGAAAAAACCGTCAAACAAGAGAATGTATCTCCTGATTGGCGGTCGGTCACCAAGGTTATGTTCACACATCGATTTCGACACCTGATTTGAACTCTACAGTAAGCTTACTATCAAATACCGTAACTTTTTCAATAAGCCTCCTTACCAATTGCTCATCATATTCCTCCAACTCGTAGGACTGCTCATTTAAGAAATCTGTCATCTCAGCGATTCTCTGCCTTTTTCCTTCACGCTCTGCATTTTCAACCAGTGCATTTTGCTTCAGTTCCCGCAAGCGATATATCTCATCAGCCACTTCGTTATAGTCATTTTTGGACTTTGCTTGTTTAAGAAGCTCCTTCTGCAATTCTTCCAATTTGCTGTCAATGTCATCAGTAGCATTATCATTTTCCTCATTAAGTACAGCAGCTATGTTTTCCTGCAATGCCAGGAGGAAAGGTTCTTTGTTAGCCAAAAGTTCATTGATAGCCTTTACAACCGCTGTCTGCAATGTTTCCTCGTTAATGGTTGGGGAGGTACAGTCAGAATCCTTTTCCTCCAGGCGGCTGACACATCGCCAAACAATAGACTTGTAACCTCGGTTATTCCAGTGTACCCGGCGGTAAATGTCGCCGCACTCTCCGCAGTAAACAATACTAGATAAGGCATACTTACTGCTGTAAACTCGCTTTTTTCCGCCTTTGCCGCTTTGGATGTTTGCCCTCCGAACCATTTCCTCCTGCACCTGCATATAAAGGTCACGGGGGATAATAGGCTCGTGGCTGTTTTCTACATAATATTGGGGAACGATGCCGTTATTCTTGACTCGCTTTTTGGAAAGAAAATCAACAGTATATGTCTTTTGCAAAAGAGCATCTCCGATGTACTTTTCATTCTGCAGTATCTTTTTCAGTGTTTCAGGTCTCCATTTTGCTTTGCCTGCCGCCGTAAGAACACCGTCTGCCTCTAAGCCTCGTGCTATTTGTAAAAGGCTGGCTCCCTCAAGGTATTCTCTGTAAATTCTTTTTACAATCTCTGCACCCTCAGGGTCAATCACCAGATGCTTGTTTTCATCTTTAGTGTATCCGAGGAAACGGTTATGGTTGACTTGAACTTCACCTTGCTGATATCGATATTGAATGCCCAGCTTAACATTCTGACTTAAGGATTGGCTCTCCTGTTGCGCGAGGGATGCCATAATGGTCAGCATGATTTCGCCCTTGGAATCCATCGTGTTGATATTCTCTTTCTCGAAAAATACAGCGATATTCTCATCCTTTAACTGACGAATATATTTTAGACAGTCCAAAGTATTTCGAGCAAATCGGCTGATGGATTTTGTAATTATCATATCAATATTTCCTGCCATACACTCATCAATCATCCGGTTAAATTCTTCACGCTTTTTTGTATTGGTACCCGTGATGCCATCATCTGCAAAGATACCTGCAAACTCCCATTCCGGATTCTTTTTAATGAACTCTGTGTAATGGGCAATCTGTACCTCATAACTTGAAGCCTGCTCATCACTATCTGTGGAAACACGGCAGTAGGCTGCCACTCGTATTTTCTGTTTGCTTTCATTATTCTTATTATTTCCGACTCGTTTAATTGCCGGAATCACCGTTACATTCTTACTTACCGCCATCTGCTACACCTCGCTTTCTATCAGGCTGTAAGCATATTCCGCCTGCTTGAATGGGTTATCATATTTCTGTTCCAGGGGTTTTGCTTTGAACTCCACGGCATAGTCTGCTTCTGGCGCATCCTTTGGCTCCCATATCCTTCCCAGCCTTTCGGCTCGTTTTTGTTTCTCTTCTCCGGCTTTTTCGAAGGTGTCCTCATCAATAATCGGAGGATAGAACTCATCACCAAGGTATTGCTTATTCTGCAGCATTCTGCCTGCAGTGGCATGATAGCAGTCTATTCCGGCCTTTTTAGCCGCATCCTTTAAAGAAAGTCCAGCCAAATATCCGGCAAATAACTCCTTTACTTGAACTGCCGCCGTTTCATTTATCACAGCCATTCCGTTTTCAATTCTATATCCATAGGGTGTATGACCCATCTAATTCACCAACCTTTCTCTCAGTGTGATTCCACACTTTAATTCAAATCCAATCTCTTCTCGTGAATAGACAATAATCCGCTCTACATAATTTTCAAACAGCTCATTCTCATAAGCTGTGAGCATTTTGGATTTAGCAGCAAACTTGAGCAGATGGCTGACCTCCTCTACTTTTGCAAGATTGCCGTTTACTGAATGAGCAAGCTGCTCCTTTTCAGCCAGCAGCCTTGCGCTCTCTGCTGCCAGTGAATTCTTTTCTTTATTGAACAGGGCAGGTTCCAGATATCCTTTGGTCATTAAACCTGTCAGCATCTGACTTTGCTCTATGTTGTTTTCAATCTTGTTTTCCAGTTCCTCAATTCTGCGATAACTTGCTGTGTTGTTTTGATTACGCAGCCCATCTAAAAGCGGTCTTAATATGAACTTCTGACCGAAAATGAGTTTATTCATCATCGTAACAAACGCCGTCTTTATATCATCATCTCGAATAAACTGCATGGAACATTCCGTTATCTGCCTTATGTGCTTACTGCAGCACCAAGCGATATATTTTCTTGCTCCGGATGAATGAACCCGCCTTTTAAAGGTACTGCCACATTCAGAGCAGATGATTTTGCCGGAAAATGAATATCGGTTTTGATACTTGTTATTGCGCTTTTCAATTCCCTTTTCCTTTGCTCTCTGGCTGATAACGGCATCAGCTGCATCAAAATCTTCATGGCTGATAATCGCCTCATGGTGGTTTTCCACCAGATACATATTCTTCTCACCATAATTGGTGTGTCTATTAAAATGGCTGTCCGTATAGGTCTTTTGTAGAATAGCATCACCAGTATATTTTTCGTTGCAAAGAATCCCTCGGATTGTTCCAGCAGTCCATCGGCCGCCTTTTTTTGTAGGAACATTCCGATGATTAAGGTCATCCGCAATTTTCTGAGTCCCCTTGCCTGATAATGCCTCTGCAAAAATAAACTTCACAACTTCCGCCTGCTTGGGATTCACAATCATCTGACCGTCTATGTTTTTATAGCCGTATGGTGGATATGATACCTTGAAAGTTCCGTTCTGAAAGCGTCTTTGAATTGCCCATTTGTTATTTTCTGAAATGGAAATTGACTCACTTTCTGCAAGTCCACTTAAAATGGAGAGCATCAGCTCGCTTTCCATTGATTGGGTATTTATATTTTCTTTTTCAAAATAAATGTAAACATCAAGGTCTATCAGCTTGCGAACCATCTCAAGACAGTCTGCAGTATTTCTTGCAAATCTGCTGATGGACTTTGTAATTATTAAGTCAATCTTACTATTTTCACAGTCTGATATCATTCTAAGCAGTTCAGAACGGTTTTCTTTTTTCGTACCGCTGATACCCTCGTCATAATAAAGGCCTGCGTATTCCCATTCTGGGTTAGCCTTGATATAAGCTTCATAGTGGACCTTTTGTGCCTCTAAGCTGACAAGCTGCTCATCACTATCTGTAGAAACTCGGCAGTAGGCAGCTACTCGCAGCTTTGGCTTGATAAAAGAATCGGCCATATTTCCTTCTATTTTCGTTATCTTTTTCATCCTCTCACCTCCACTTCGGTAGGTCACATATTACCTCTGAAGCCTTTATATATCAACGACTTTAAGGCATTATCTCTGCCAAAACGGGAGAGAAAGTTTGACGATTTAATACGGTAATTTTGGTAAATTCATCTTCAGTAATTAAGCCTTGTTCGAGCATCCTTTTCAGCAATTTTTCTGCCTGGATATAATTAAACTCATGCTGTAACTGTTCATGCGATACTGTCTTTGGTTCGATTCTGTTCTCTATGATTTCATCCGTAATCTTTGTAACTTTCCTATCCTCACTCTGATTCATAAATCATTACCTCCTACCTAATAGCCGTGGGAACAGGTCGAAGTTGAGGTTTTGTAAAATAATTTGAATCAGAGCATAAAAAAAGAGCCTGCAGGAGCAGCGAACCCCCACAGGCAATTTTCTATTCATTATTCAGTTTTTATAAATGCGTCTTTAAATCCCGCCGCCTTGACCTTTGCAAGCTGTGCCTCGGCATTGGCTTTAACGCTGTATGCACCAACCTGAACACGGTAGAGCTTTCCCTGTTCAGTGGGTGCAATAGGTTTCGACAGAAGTTTTTCAACATCAGATCTAAAAGTGTCCATTGACTTACCATGTTTCGGAAACCAATGCATAACATCTCCATGGTTAGAAGCAATGCCTAGTTTGTAACCTTCGCTGTGGCAGATGATGTTCTTTTCAGTTAAGCCATACTGCTTACAGAGGTAGGCACATAATTCTACAGCTTCTTTATAAACAGCATTGAAATAAGCAGCATCGGCCAAATCATCCTCGCAGATTTCAAATCCTATATGAGTATCATTGGCAGAGCCACCAGAGTGCCAGCCCCGGTAATTCCACGGTAGCGTCTGGTAGGCGGCAATTGTGCCGTCATTCAATTTGCCAATAAAACCGTGGGCGCAGACTTCCCGGCCATCCGGTGTGTTCTGATTCCAGTGGTTGTTGTTCTGGTTCTTGCCAAGCAGTCCATCATCGGGTCCGACATAACGTTTCAGGCAAGGGTTATTCGCCCCGGTGGAATGCACCATAATACCTTTCGGGGTTATTGTCTTTCCTGCCTTATAGCAGGCATTGTTTGTTAATATCAGCTTATGCAAATTCATTTCATATCACCTCTTTGTTAGAATGGGTTGACAGCCGCAAGGGCGGCAGGATACAGATGGTAAGTAAACTTTAGGTCACAATATGCAGTCGGCGATGTGCCATCACTGCCCATGCTGATATACAGTCCATAACCTGCAGGCACTCGGCTCTGACACATTTCAATATGAATGTGCAGTCCTGCGTTGGCATTGTCAGCACCGATAGGCGTACTTCGTGAGATCCTGGTAAATGTCACTTCATCGTTTGAAATATATAAATCCAGTTCTTTCTCAGTCGTATCCGATTGACGGCAAAGGGTAGTAAGATGGCAGTCATAAGCCGTTGGGTAAAGCAGGCCATCCTGTCCGCCTATGACCACACTGCCGATAGGCAGAACCGTCTGCATAGGCCCTCGGATACTGTTGGCACCGCCAGAACCGGATGCATTGCCCGACAGGACATATCTCAAGTAGCTTGACCTGGTAAATGCATTAATCGCAGCTGCTGCAGTAGATGTGAGAGTCAATGCTGTCGTCACGTTTTCTGCCTTTTCCAAAAGGAATAGACTCTCACCTGCGGCAATGGAAACATCACCGATGGAGAATATCCGGCTCGTCCAATAAGCAGTGACCGCCGGATTTGGTTTTGTCCCTGCACCATAAGCAATGTTTACATTGTCCTGAATACCCCTTATGGCTTCGGCAAGTTTCTGAACAGTTTGACGAAGATTACTTTGCATCCGCACCTGCACATTATTCACCGCCGGACTGCCAAGGGATGCGACGATTGTATAGGTTATGGATCCCAGCACTACATTGCTGCCCGTCACTATATTTGTGAAAGTAATGGATGCTCTTCGGCTTAGCAAATCCGGCGCAGTGGCTGTTTCAATCGGATGGAAATGGTTGAGGAGAATCCCTGTCCGCGTGTAAAGTGTGTCACGGGTTTCCCCGATTAAATCATGCGTGGTGTTTAATAAACTGTGGTTATCATTTACCGAATTGTAGGTGAGTGTCAGCAGACTGTACACATCGTTCACATCGAGTGCAGCTAAGGCCGCAAGCACTTGATTCAGCCATTCCTGTGCAGGAGGCTCCGGTGGTTCGGCTATGCCATCCGCAAGAGCCTCCTCCACAATGGTAATAACTTTTGCACTTTTTCCAACCACATCACCAAACACGACTCTGATTTCTAATTGGCCCACGCCGGCATCTATGGTATCAGCCGCACTCGGTGACCATGTCAGAACCCCGGCGCTGTAACTTGTAACCACAGGATAAGCAGTTCCATCGGGTCTTTTATATATAGCCTGCAGTGAAGTAGCGGGATAATCGTTTCCCATCAAACTGGAAATATCAAACTCGATGCTACGGAAATGATTCTCACCGCGCCGGCCGATGTATACGGTTGATGCCTTCGTTAAATCAATCATTTTCCGTCACCAGCCATTGGAGGTTCATCATCTCTTCCGTGAAGCTGCTTAAGAACCTCTTTGAGCTTTTCAGGGATGGGCAGCCCAATATGCCCGGCATTCTCCAAAATGGAGATTCCTTCATTGCTCAGGTAAAAGAAAATCACCGCCGTACGAAGTGCACCACTATTCCCGGTGCTGCCTAAAATCTGCGTATCAAGAATATTGGCAACACCTACTAAAACAAAGATAAGTACCTTTTTAAAGATACCCTTAGCACCAATCTCACTGGACAGCTTTTTATCAATAATCGCACAAAGTATGCCTGTCAGATAATCTATAACGACAAAGGCGATAAGGGCATAAAGAAATCCATCCAAGCCCCCAAGAAACCATCCGAGAAATGCACCGACAGCAGCAAAAGTTAGCTGTATCCAATTCCAAATCTCTTTCATTAAAAACACCTCCATTAAGTTGAATTTGTGTATAGAAAAGCGCCCCTGCACATCACAAGAGCGCTGAATTGTATTTTTTCAACCTTTATAGCATCAGAATAAGGTTGTGTATTTGTTCCATTACGTCCGCTTTTGGTCGTCCTGTTCCAATTGGCTGCCAATCACCCGGTGGAAGGTCAAAAGCTGAGGAGTTAGGGTCGAATCCATTAATCTTTGTGATGATTGGCACAACTGCCCTCTGTATCTCCGCAATATGAAACGGCCAGTCTTTTATGGTGGTCTTTCCGGCAGTGACATCTCCGTTCCAGGCAGTCAATAGTAAGCCGTAATAATTACGGATGGTGTTTACAGCATTTCGGATTCCCCGAATATGTTCTGCCTTCACATGAGTAACTCCAGCTGTGATGGTTTCAAAAGGTGATGCAAATACCGTAAAGGTGTAGACAACCTCTGTGCTTTGTGACCGAATATCACTGTCAAGGCTACGGAAGGTCACTGTATGGTTTCCAGCAGTCAGCGCTAGTACTTGGCAAACTGTTTTGACACCATTCGTAAGATAGCCGTTTGTGGAGAAGAGTTCTGGATTATCCACGCTGTTCAGCCATGCCCCATTGTCAATCCTTACCTCCAAGATCTGCGTCTGACCATCCGGTTCTACACCCATAGTAATCATAAATCGTGGATTTACGTTGTAAGTGGAATTGCCGGATTGTGGACAGTCGATAATAGGGGCGGTAGGTGGACTGTTTTTCTTTACCGTATTGCTGGTTACATAGGCAGAAACCGCATCAAGCACATCGGTGACACTGATTCGGTAGCGGGTATATGTTCCTGCTGCTTGTGAGGCACTTGCCGTATACATCCCGGAAGTGGCACTTGAAACAATCGTCGCCACTGCTTCGTATGCTGTCCAGTTCGTACCATCTATGGAAGTCGATTGCTGAATGACATACTGCTTGATGGCACTTGTGCCTTGAACTGTACCACTCCATGTCAGAGTTATGGTAGAGGTTTCATAGATAGCAGGTGCAGCAACAAAAGATGACGGTGGAATTGGCAGTACATTTTTTCGGAGAGTGTTGCTGGTCATTGCCCAATCAGAATAAAAACTCCCTCCGGCTGCACCTTGTGTCCTTATTTGAAACCGGCGATAATTACCACGTGTGGCTGGGGGACTAACGCTCACATTACCACTGCTTGCAGAAGTATTCACCGTGGTTAGTGTCGTCCAAGCACCCCATGTGTTGTTATCTGGAGAATCACTGTACTGTATTTCATAGGAAGTGATGGCATTGCCGGCACCGCCCACTGCACCGCTCCACGTAAGATTAGCATTGCCTTCTGCAAGAGCCATACTGACTGAAAACGAGGTCGGAGCACCACAAGCAGTGACATTACAGAAGATGCTATTGCTAATTTTTTCAGTGGAGTAAACGTCCAGTGCATCGATTGTCCAAATCCCAAATTGAGTATAGGTTCCGGGTGTTCTTGATACTGTCGGATTATAGCTTCCTCCACTAGCCGCCAACGTCAACAAAGTCAGTACACTCCATGCAGTCCATGTGCTGTTATCAGTGGATGTACGACTTGCAATCTGGTATCCCTTTATTGCACTTGTTCCGCCCGATGCCCCGCTCCATGTCAGTGTAATAATCTCATCACTGTATGTGGCAGGAGAAGCAGCTACTGCTGCAGGTGAACTTGGCACTGTATTTTTGCGGACAGAGTTCGTTGATATTTTCCAGCCGGAGTAATAGCTTGCCCCCGCCGCTCCTCGTGTCCGCACTTGAAACCTGCGGTAATATCCTCGTGTTGATGGCGGTGCTGCCGACACGCTTCCACTGCCAGCCGTAGTGGTTACTGTAGTCAGTGCCGTCCAAGCACCCCAAGTGGAGTTGTCGGCAGAATCGCTGTACTGTATCTCGTAAGAAGAAATGGCATTATTCGTACCATCGGATGCTCCGCTCCATGAAAGGGTGACATTTCCTTCTGATAGTGCTGCATTAACCGAACAGGCTGTCGGAGACCCACATGCCGTAGTCAGCAAAGCAGAACTTAATACGGTGTAATTGGAGTTATCAATGACACCGGATGACAGTGTTAGCCGTCCATCTGATACAACTTTAAAACGCACACCCTGCACTGTATTACCCGTAGTGGATGCGCAGGTCACTGAAACATATCTGATTCTCGGTGTGGTCCCGTCCCAATCGTCGCCATCTGCCGCCTTAATACGTACCTGTGAAGAGGAGCCGTTTACGGTCATGGTGCAAAGGAGAGCATATCCGCTGTGGATGTAAGAGCTGGATGAACCCAAAGCTGCGGATATGGTGAAATTGTAAGTCATCTGGCTGTTGTTCGGACGGCTTTTCGTATAGGTGATTGTATAATGAACGGTCGGGCCTGAACCTGCACTCAGGGTTACGTTATTAATATCTGCCATGGTTATTCACCTCACTCATAGACTGCCGATACAAGCGAGTTTACTAACCCACAAAGACTAGTATTAAGCCGGGTATCAGTGATGTTATTTAAGATTATAGATGTGGCGGCTGTCGGCACAAGAACATCGGCGATACCAAGTTCATAGACGTCACTTGTTCTTGTCAATGCTGGTGCCGCAGGTGCAGTGGCAGGAGTTCCATCCACAACAGCAATCTGAATACTTCTGCTAACATTGCTAAAGCGAACCACAACCCGGTCAATACGGGGATTGCTTCCGCTTGCGGTGGTAAGTGGAATGTTCAAAGCATCTGTATTCTCATAACGATACCCATTAATCCAAGCGGTGCCTGCCGCCACACTTATCCCTAAGCCACTGCCGGGTGATACCTGCAGGTTTGTTGCTGTTTTATAAAAAATGCCGTTTGAGACAAGGCTTCCGAAATAGGCAGCAAAATCTGCTGCATCGTAAATCCTATCACCACCGGATGAATTAAAAAATCCGCTTTTCTCCATAGACTGTTTCCTCCTTCTTAGCTGGTTTTCGTATATTCTATAACCACATAGCCTGTATATGTGGTTCGGTCATTGCCGGGTTCCACAACGATATTGGCTGTATCCGCATACAGGCCGATTTGTGATGCGAAGTTGCTGTACCGTGCAAGAGGCAGTGGCAAGAATATCGTTCCATTTGTCGCAAAGCCGGATAAGCGGACAACGGTGCTGAGGTTTGATATGCCGTGTGCTGTACTGCCGGGAGTCGCATTGGGAAGCGAACCGAGACTGATAACCTTACGGTAAATCGTCTTTCCATCTGTCCAAAAGCACCCTGTGTTTTGTTCTGTTGCGGAATAGTCAGTTAAAGCCGCCGCAATTTTAGAAGCGGTAATTGTACGGTCTGCTATCTTCGTTCCTGTTACTGCCCCGTTTGCAAGCCTTGCCGTAGTTATAGGATCATTGTTGATGTTCAGCCAGTTTGCTTGGCCGGACGGGCTATTATATAGGAAAAGAGAAATCACGTAAAACGTCATGGTGTCCCTGCTGATAAAGAAACCCATCGCCCTCTGATAGCCATTTCCCGTGTTATCTCCGTTGTGTTTTATCAAAAATACTTGTCCGTTCTCACTTGGCTGGTCACTGAACTTGTTGCCGCTGTATGAGGTGAAGTATAAAGCATCTCCCGGAACCATGCTGTGCAAAGCATACTGACCAATCGATACGGTACCTGCACCTACTGATATTTCAAGTGCAGGAAGTTTTCCGAATAGATTATTGATGGTATCTACCACGGTATCTCCTTGGATTTTGGCATTTGCCTCCGTCAAATCACCGAGAGTTTCTACCACAGCTGATACACCCGTTGGGGCAGAGAGTGCTGTTTGAACCTGACTCATGTCGGAGCGGATTTTCTGTGCTATTGTTAGTTCAGCCTTTCCGAATACTACACTGATACTCTGACCATCTGCATCATAGTTTTCTTCGACTTCTGTAATGCGTGTTGTCATGGATACTCCCCATGCTTTGGAAACAACTTTGACGGTCTGCCCAAGGTCGAAGTCTGTCTTGTAGGCTAGATTGCCGTGGGGATTGACTGTTGTGTCAAATGTATAACGCATTGCCAGTTCATTCAACTTACTTTGGCCACGAAAAGTCAGTGCATCGGTGTAGCCTGCCCCGAAATCCTCTGTTCTTAGGTCTTTGGCATCAACAAAGACTTCACGGCGGTTTTCCCCGGAGCCGCTTGTAATGGCGATAAATGTCCTATCTGCTCCTTCGCCCTCACCTCCGATGAGTGCGGTGTTGGCATAGTCCGTCTCACTTTCTGTGTATACCTGTTCCGTCAGATTCTCGTATTCCTTGGAGAACACCGCCTGTGATACCGCACCGTTATACAATTTCGCCGTAAAGGTTCCTGCCGCTTCATTGAATACGGTCTTGATACCGACATCCGAAGCATCACATAGTCCCGTCACCGCATCCATAAGGTTACGGTATGATAT
>ENA-UOOI01002648-UOOI01002648.1-fermentation-metagenome-genome-assembly--contig:-NODE-2648-length-15033-cov-4.096675_pt1 | contig 15033 bp, 12 predicted proteins | sample MGYA00245779_ERZ724027 | MGnify/ENA primary metagenome ERZ724027 (study PRJEB28704, sample SAMN03018318) | fermentation metagenome | biome: anthropogenic terrestrial biome; feature: soil; material... | reverse complement strand
TTTATGTATTATACCAAAAAAGGTAAATTTTTAACAGCTTTTGAATCAAACTATTATTGTTAAAATTCAGCTAAATTTGCAAACATATCTGCCGGGAATAATCTTTACCAGGCCTTTTAATTCAAGTATAGTTAAAAGAGAATTTATTTCATTTATTTTAAGAGAGCATCTTTTTGCCAGATCATCTATATACAATGGCGAACACTCTATATTATCCATTAATATTTTCTCTTTTGCCGTAAGCTGACAAGTAATATTATCATTGTTTTGCACCTGATAGTCAACTCCAAGTTCCTCAAGTATGTCGCATATATCAGTTACAGGCTTTGCGCCTTGCTTTATAAGGAAATTTGTACCCTTGCTCATGTTGGAAAATATACTTCCTGGAATCGCATAAACATCTCTTCCCTGCTCCAATGCGAAATCAGCAGTTATGAGTGCTCCGCTTTTTTCACCGGCTTCAACGACCAGCACTCCATCGGACATACCGCTTATTATCCTGTTCCTGGCCGGAAAATTTCCGGAAAGCGGCATGACGCCGGGAGGATATTCAGATACGACAGATCCGTGCTCTATTATTTCATCCATGAGTTTTTTATTTTCAGGCGGATATACTATATCGCAGCCGCATCCGAGGACCGCGCAGGTATAGCCGCCATTCTCTATGGCACCCATATGGGCCTGTGTATCTATTCCCCTTGCCATGCCGCTTATTACACCTATATTGTATTTGCTAAGCATAAACGATAATTTTTTAGCGGCATTTCTTCCGTACATCGTACATCTTCTTGATCCTACGACTGCGACATTTTTCTCATATTTCTCCATATTGCCCCTAACATAAAGGACATATGGCGGATCATATATCTGCTTTAACTTTTCAGGATAACTTTTATCGTCAATCGATATTATCTTTATCCCCTTGGATAGAATATTTTCTATCTCCGATGCTAATTTTTTCTCATTGCGCCTTTCTATTATATTTCTTGCCAGAGTATCAGAAATACCTTCGATTTTTTTAAAATCGGACATTTGTGCATTCCATGCGTTATATACGCTGCCGAAGCATCTTATTATATCTGTTATTCTCCTTGTGCCTATGCCGTCGATTGAGCTTATCCAGTAATAATATATCAAATCCATAAACTTATCTCCAAATTTTTATTTTGCTATATGCAATACTATTAAAGAAATTATGTCTATGTTATATATAATTTATTCCTTATTTATTATTAAAAAAGGAAGAGCAATCGTTTATTTTAACTCTCCCTTATGGCTTTACGTTATAAAAGCTTTAATATATCATCCGGGTTTCCCAAGTCTTTCAGAATAACATCAGCTTCCTTTACAGTCTGTGGATTTCCTACGCCGACGGATAGCATGCCGGCTCTTTTTATAGCCTCAATACCCGCTTTTGAATCTTCAATACCGATACATAAACTGGGATCGACTTTAATGCCCTGCGCCGCATTTATGAATATTTCAGGATCCGGCTTTCCGTGCTTTATTTTGGCGGCATCGACTATATAATCGAACTTATCTTTTATTCCAAGGTTATCGATAACGGTATATGCATTTTTACTAACCGACGCAACAGCCGTTTTTATGCCTGATACCCTTAACCCATCGATAAGCTTTGATACTCCTGGAGGTATATCATGGGGCGTTATGCCCTTGATCATCTCTTTATAATATTCGTTCTTTCTATTTGCATAATACTCCTTTTCTCCGTCCGTAAAATGCCTATCGCTTCTCTCAAGTATTATTTCAAGAGATTCTAAACGGCTTACACCCTTTAATCTTTCATTTATCCTTTCATCAAAATATATATTGAGTTCGTCGGCCAACTTTTTCCATGCCAAATAATGATACTTTGCGGTATCTGTTATAACACCGTCAAGATCGAAAACTACTCCTTTGTAATTCAATTTATAACACCTCTTTAATTATCCTTTCTCCATTTTCAAGCGATATCCTGTCATCATACAGATATATATCAAGGCTGCTGCCATCCAGAAGCTTGAATATTATATTCTTATCATCTATTCTGACATATATCCTGCAGTTTCTGTATTTTACTTTAAACGATAAGGAATTCCATTCTTTCGGAAGTGCAGGTGTAAAATGAAGCCCATCCGAATATACTTTCATACCTCCAAAGCCACTTATGACGGCGCTCCATGCTCCGGCCATACATGCCGTATGGATGCCGTCTTTAACATTCCCGTTGTAATCATCGAGATCCATTCTTGAAGTCATCATAAAATACCTGTACGCTTTGCTAAAATAACCGATATCATTCGCAAGTATACTGAATATGGAAGATGACAGAGAAGAATCATGAGTCGTAATAGGCTCGTAATAATCATAATTTTTCTTAAGTTCATCCTTGCTGAATAACTCCCCTCGCAAATACATAAGCAGCAAAACATCGGGCTGTTTACAAATTTGGTACCTATATATATTAAGGTAATGCCTGTGAAGAAGTATGGGCTTTTCATCCTGCGGTATATCATCAGCATTTATTCTTTTTTTATATATAAAGGTATCGTCCTGGGGGATTATGCTAAGCTCTTCTGAATACGGCAGATACATATTTTGTGCGGCATCGGCAAAAGCATCGATTTCCTTTTGTGTAAGGGCGATTTTTTCAGCCACTTTTCTGTAAGCTTCAGGAGCTTTGTTTTTCATATCTTTAGCGATCTCACATGCGTATTCCAAATTCATTTTTGCCATGTAATTTGTATATGCATTATTATCAACAAGGGCTGTATATTCATCAGGACCCGTCACACAATTAATGCAGAATTTATTTCCTCTCAATGGTATATACGAACCTATGCTAAGCCATAGTCTCGCTGTCTCAAACACTATTTCGGCACCGTATTTATATAAAAAATCATAATCTAAAGTTGCTTCCACATATTTTTTGACGGACAGAACTATGTCGGAATCTATGTGGTATTGAGCTGTTCCCGCCGGGAAAAATGCGGAACATTCCGGACCGTCGATGGTTCTCCAAGGATACAGCGCCCCCTTATATCCGAGCTCTTTTGCCCTCTTTCTGGCCGCATCCAGCAAATTATACCTGAACATAACAAAATTTCTTGCTATATCCGGAACGGTATAAAGAAAAAACGGCATTATATAAACATCCGAATCCCAGAAATAATGGCCTTCGTAACCTTCACCCGTAAGTCCCTTTGCGCAAATGTTTGTTATATCGCTTCTTCCGACTGATTGAAGCAGTTGGAATTCATTGAATCTTATGCCCTGCTGCAGCGCTGTGTTGCCGTCAATTATTATATCGGCATCATCCCAAAATTTATTGAGATAATCCTTCTGTTCGCGAAAAATCACATCCGGGCCGTCATTCTTTCCATGTTTGACTTCATTCAAGGCATTGCTTATTAGTTCTTCCTCAGTGCACTCCCTTGATGTATAGTAAGATATATATTTAATCAAAGTATATTCCCTGCCTGAAGATACGTCTACATCGATTTTTACTCCCGCTAAGTCTGCATCGCTTACAGCATTCATATCATAATCGTCATCGGATATAATCTCATGATCGTAAGAACAAGCATATTTCAATTTGCTTCTTTTCGTACCCTGCAAAATCCATCCTTCCAACCCTTCGGTTTTAATTCCGAAAGTTTCAAGTACCCTGCCTGATATATTGTTCCCTACACGAACATCTTTGGTTTCTTTGTTGTTTACAATATCGCCGTTAACCTCAGATATGAATGTGATATCCCCCGTAAAATTAATCGGCTTTACGGTAAATATTATCACCCCGAGATGCTGCCTTGTAAGGGAAATGAGCCTTTTAATATTTATTTCCACAATTTTTTTGCCTGGTGACTCCCATTTGATTTTTCTCTCCAAATATCCATATTTCATATATAGAGTTCTTTCATAAGATAATATCTTTCCCTTTAATAAATCAAATCTTTCCCCACAAATAAAAAGCTTGATGATTTTGCCGTCCGCCACATTTATCATCGTCTGGCCGATGTCGGGCAGCCCATAGCCGCCTTCAGGATAGCTTATATCATGTATCTCATAGAACCCGTTGATATACGTAGCATTAAAAGTAGTATCCAGTCTGCCCGAATATCCCTCTTCGAATGTACCTCTCGTGCCGAAATATCCGTTGCCCAGAGAAAAAATAGTTTCATCCCTATAATTTGTTCCAATATCGAATTCATTTTCTGTTATTTTCCACTCTTCAAATGGATAAATCGCTTTGTTCATAAAAACCTCCGTATCCTTAAGTAAAATCAGCTTTCTTTATGGACCGAAATTTTGTGCATGCATAAATAAACATTATTGATGGTTCCTGCCATGACTCCCTTTATTGTATCCGCACAACAATGTTTTAAAAATTTTTAAATTTACAACATGAGTTTCTTATTACTATATTATGTTTTAAAATAATGTTCTTCTTGTCCAGTATTTCATTGCCAATTATCTTTATCAGCATTTTTGCGGCTGTGGCACCGGTATCATACATGGGCTGTGCTACGGTGGTCAGAGAGGGCCTCGTAATTTCTGAAATGTCGATATTATCGAATCCTATCACCGATACATCTTCAGGGCACTTTAAGCCGAAATCAAATATTGCATTAATTGCACCCATGGCCATTATGTCGCTTATGGCGAAAACAGCGTCAGGCAGTATGCCGGATTTCAGCATTTCAAGTGTTGCATCATATCCGCTTTTTGCCTTGAAATTTGCTTCTCTTATAAGCTCATCGCAAATTTCAAGCCCGTTTTTTTTCATTGCTTCTTTATATCCCATCAATCTGTCGACGCTGTCCACTGTCTCCCTCATCCCTTCCAATGGGCCATGGATTATGCCTATATTCTTATGCCCCATTGATATCAGGTATTCGGTAGCATCATATGCAGCCTTTTTATTATCTATTACCACATATGGCACATCATACTTCGTTCCTCTCCCTGCCAGCACAAATGGTATCCTGCTGTCGACGAATATTTTATACACTTCATCTGAAAGATAACTGCTGTGAAATATTATACCGTCGACCCACCGGCTTTTAAGCATATTTATATACTGTATTTCCTTATCTTTTGAGTTGTCGGTATTGCATAGAATAATGTTATATTTGTATAGATTGCATACATCTTCTATTCCCCTTACGACGCCACCGTAATAAGGGTTTGAAATATCGGGAACAATAAGACCTATCGTATTTGTCTTTTTCATAGCAAGGCTTCTTGCAAGTATGCTCGGTTCATATCCAAGATCCTTTGCAACCTTAAGTACATTTGCCTTGGCTTTTTCGCTTACATAAGGGCTATTGTTGAAAACCCTTGAAACAGTAGCAATTGAAACGTTGGCAAGCTTTGCTACATCGTCTATATTCGCCATAATTATCACCTTCAGTAACCGCTTACAATTATATAATATAAAAGATAAAAACACAATCCGCAGATTGCAATGGATGTATACTTTTATATTCGAGGAATATTCTTTCAATCGCTAAGTTCAAAGGACTTAAGAGTCTGTAAACTTGTTCAGGGCAGAATCAAAACCCGTTTTGCAAGGAATAGATATTCATATCGGTTCCGGCCGTGCTGAAAAACGCACTGGACGTCGGGTCAAGACCTTATGGACAAAATGCATGGAGCGGAAAAGCAGGAGGCATTATCAGCGTATCACCGGGAAGTCTCGGTGCATTCGGTGCAAATCATCATCTGCGCCAATCTATGGTTTTTCTGAACATTCTTTTGCTGCAGCAACCGGAAGCCTATATCAGAAATGTATCATCCATTTTAAACGAAAAAGGCGAGGTCGTGAACGAATCGATGAAAAAATTCCTGCAGCAGTATATGGATTCTTTTGTTAAGTGGGTCAATACCATTTCCAGTATGCAATAAAGCAAAGTATTTTCCCAACATATTTTAAGTTTAAGATATAAAAAAGCCTGGTAGCGAGTCTGAACTTCTCCTCCTTATGGTTAACAGTTTTATTATTTTAACTGCCTGCCATAGGGGGAACATATCAGCCTTCGCGTCAGGCTTTATCTTGTACATCCGCAGACTTATAGGGCAATCAGCGGCTATTCCTGATACTTTTTTCAAAACTGACGCTTTCTAATTGTTCCTGAATAGTCTTTGAAATATTGGCAAAAATTTGGTGATAATAACAGCTGCATTCCGCTTCAGCCAATCCGCACGGCATATTGCCCGAAAGGCAGCGATTGATCGCTATCGGCCCATCTACCGCTTCGATGACTTCCCTCAGATTAATTTTCTCAGGCTTTTTGGCGAGCTCATACCCGCCGGATGCGCCGAGAAAGGACTTCACTATGCCATTTTTCACAAGCTTTCTCAGAATTTTAAGTGTAAAACGAAGCGTCACTCCGGTAGTATCCGATATTGTTCGGGCGTCAAGCCTTTTATCGCGCGCTACCAAGCAATCGATTATCCTAACTGCGTCATCAGCTTCCTGTGTTATGCGCATGTCTACCTCCAATCTGTCCATCTCGTTCATTGACTAAAGCCTTGATATTTTAGATCTATTTTCGGAACTGCATGGACTTTAACTCTTTTTTTGAAGCGCATCCTCAAGTGTGTGCCACCCGAGAACCGCACATTTAACCCTCGATGGCATGTGAGAAATATTCTTAAGAGCCACCGCCTCGTCGAGGGTTTCAAGCTGCTGCTCATCTGTTATTTCATGCCGGATCATACCCATAAATGTTTTAATATGAGCCTTCGCTTCTTCCACCGTACCACCTTTTATAAGATCGATCATGATCGAAGTGGAAGCCTGCGAAATGGCACAGCCAATTCCGGTAAAAGCAGCATCCTCAATTTTTCCATCCTTAATTCTCAGCTCAAGGGTAATTTCATCTCCGCAACTTGGATTTACACCCTTTAGAACTACGTTCGGCGAATCTATATGATGCTTGTTTTTGCCCGAAGCGTTGTGCTCCATGATAATCTGGGTGTAAACATCCTCAAGCCCCATAACCCAGCCACTTCCTCACTGATTTGAGATTCTCCACAAGAATGTCGACATCCTCGAGAGTGTTATAAAAATAAAAACTTGCCCTGCAGGTTGCGTTGAGACCCAGATACCTCATTAACGGTTGCGCGCAGTGATGACCCGATCTGATCGCAACACCGCCTGCATCGACTATGGAAGATACGTCATGCGGATGGGCATCTTTGATATTGAAGGATATGACACCGCAGCGTCCCGCTCCGGTCTGCTTGCCGTAAATAGTAATATAGGGCACTGTGGAAAGCCTTTCGAGCGCGTATTTGGTAAGCTCCGTCTCGGTTTTCATTATATTTTCATATCCTATTTTTTCGATATAATGTGCTGCAGCAGCAATCCCGACTGCGCCCCCTACGTTCTGGGTACCGGCTTCAAATTTCTGCGGCAGAGGCGCTGGCGAAAAGTCCTGCTCGTAAACATATTCGATCATATCTCCTCCGGTAAAAAACGGCGGCATCTTGTCGAGCAGCTCTGCTTTTCCATAGAGTACGCCGATGCCCATCGGCGCCATCATCTTATGTCCGGAGAATGCGGCAAAATCGACACCGAGTTTTTTAACATTTATTCTAAAATGCGGGATGCTTTGCGCGCAGTCAAGCGCAACTACGGCTCCCACACTATGAGCTTTTTTTATAATTTTCTCAACGGGGCTGACAGAGCCGAGCACGTTGGAAACGTGGGTAATTGAAACTAACTTAGTTTTTTCTGTAATCTTATTCTCGATCTCTTCATCAGAAATTTCCCCTTCACTGTTGATATAAAGGTATTTAAGGGTGGCACCCTTTGCTTTTGCCACCTGCTGCCACGGAATGAGGTTGCTGTGGTGCTCTAATATGGAAATTACGATTTCGTCACCCTTGCCTATAAAATTCATGCCATAGCTGTATGCCAGCAAATTGAAGGATTCGGTAGTATTTCTGGTGAAGATGATCTCCTCAGGTTTTTCAGCTCCGATAAATTTGCGAATAACCTCACGCGATTGCTCGTAAGCTTCAGTGGCCCGAACGCTCAAGTCATAATTGCCACGATGCGGGTTTGCATTTGCCTCTCGATAATAAGATGCGACAGCATCTATTACAGGATTCGGCTTTTGAGCGGTGGCCGCACTGTCAAGGTATACAAGCGGATGGCCGTTTACAGTTGTTTGCAATATCGGAAAGTCATCTTTATATCTTCTCAATTTTGTTCAGCCTTTCTATAAGATAATCTGAAATCTCCTGCCTAAAAGCCGGCACGGGAATTCTTGTCACTACAGGTGAAAAAGCAGCTTCGATGAGCATCTTCCTTGCCTCGGACTCATTCAATCCACGAGACATCAGGTAAAAAAGCCGGTCTTCATCGACATGACCGATGCTTGCGGCGTGGCGCCCATCGACATCTTCTTCTGCACAGAGAATAAGAGGAGCAGTACGATTGCGCACATGCTGACCAAGCAACATGGTAGTCTCCTCTTCGCGTCCCTTGGAGCCCGAAGAACCTCTTTTAAAATCAATAGTTCCACGGAAGATTTTTTCGCTCGAATCGAGCAATGCGCCATGTGCTTCTATTTTGCTCTCTGTATTCTTGCCTTTATGCTCGGCGACGATTCCTATATCTATCTTGCGTTCCCCATCGCCGAAATAAACGACACCCATATCGAAAGCGCTTTTCGGTCCCGAAAGACATGTTTTACAGTTTAAAAACGCACGCTTTCCGCCAAGCTCCGATGCGATAACCTCGATGCGCCCACCTTCGAAGGCAAATGCTCCGACCGTATCAAACTGCTGACAGGATTCACCAAGCATCTGCACAAGCACAAGCTTTATATGCGCGTCCTTTTTGGCGATCAGTTTTGTCATTCCAAAATGGAAACCCTTAATCTGTTCCTGCGATGCATAATGCAAAACTACTGTTGCATCGCTACCTTCTTCAGCAATGACTATGTTGTCGTCAAGGACGGAGGGAGCATTCAATCCGACATTGTAATCGAACACGATAGGCTCCTCAATCCGTTTGCCGGAGGCTATATGGATGAAGTAACCGCTATTGTGGCTTGCCCTCATGAATTTGACTATCTCAGGCGCTATCGTAGGGTCTGTCTCATCATCCATAAATACTATCCCATCTTTGAAAATATTATATACCTCAGCGCCATCAGGTACCTGACCTGTAAATGCTTGAAACTTATATGGCCTTATGGAAGGGACGGTAAAATCGATCTCCCCTCCGTTGACACCTATCCACCGCCAGGTTTTGGCGGGAAGGATATTAAATTCTTTTAAATTAACCTGCATACTTTTTCACTCCTTTCCGCCTGTGGAACCGGCTGAATGATTTTCCATTTCCAGATTTATCAGGTTATTCATTTCCACAGCGTATTCCATTGGAAGCTCCTTTGCAACCGGCTCTGCGAATCCACGCACAATCAGTGCCCTGGCATCAGACTCGCTGATTCCGCGGGACATAAGATAGTAAATGGCATCATCGCTGATCCTGCCGATTCGCGCCTCATGGCCCACATCCGCTTCGTCGTTTTGTATATCCATGGCCGGAATCGTGTCCGATCGGGATATGCTGTCAAGCATCAGCGATTCGCAGGATACAGATGATTTAGAATGGCGGGCTTTCTCAGTCACTGTCACCCCGCCGCGGAATATGCTGACACCTCCGTCCTTGGAGATGGATCTAGTATTGACGACCGAATAAGTATGGGGAGCATCATGAACGACATTCGCACCCGTATCAAGCGTCTGACCGCGGCCTGCGAATGTGATGCCTGTAAATTCGGCTTTGGCGCCCTCGCCGCTTAATATGCTCATCGGGTAAAGCATAGAAACCTTTGACCCAAACGAACCTGAAATCCATTCTATCTTTCCGTTTTTTTCCACCCGCGCACGCTTTGTGTTGAGATTCATCATGTTCTTTGACCAGTTTTCGATGGTCGAATACCTGAGGGTTGCACCTTCGCCTACATAAAGCTCCACGCATCCTGCATGGAGGTTTGTAACGTTGTATTTCGGAGCGGAGCATCCCTCGATGAAATGAACGCTTGCACCCTTTTCCACAATTATCAGCGTATGTTCAAACTGCCCCGCGCCAGGTGCATTGAGCCTGAAATAGGACTGGAGCGGAATGGAAACCTTCACGCCTGCAGGCACGTAAACAAAAGAGCCGCCTGACCATACGGCACCGTGCAAAGCCGCAAATTTGTGATCTTCCGGATGCACGAGCTTCATAAAATGCGACTTTACTATGTCAGGATATTCCTTAATTGCGCTTTCCATGTCGGTATATATGACGCCCTGTTTTACAACTTCATCCCGAACACTGTGGTAGACGACTTCTGAATCATACTGTGCCCCTACTCCGGCAAGGTAATCTCGCTCGGCTTTAGGGATGCCCAAACGCACAAATGTGTTTTTGATATCTTCCGGCACTTCCGACCAGTTCCCACGCATTTCGGTATCCGGCCGAACATAAGTCACTATGTTATCCATGTCAAGCTCGTGGAGCGAAGGACCCCAGACAGGCAATTCCAGCCGGTTATAAATTTCAAGAGATTTAAGGCGAAAATCAAGCATCCATTTTGGATCGTTCTTCTCAGCCGAAATCTGGCGTACGATATCCGGTGTCAAACCTTTTGAAACTTTGAAACTTGCGTTTTCTTTATCTTTTATATCATAAATTGTACGGTCAATATCTATTACTGAAACTTTTTTCTTCGACAAATGTCTCACCTGCTTTTCATATATGTCAGATTGATGCTGCCTGGGCAAATTCACCGAAACCGGAACGGTTTATCTCTTCAATGAGATCAGCGCCGCCTGTTTTGACAATTCGTCCATCTACTAAAACGTGGACAAAGTCCGGAGTAATATCCTCAAGGATATTCGTATTGTGTGTAATGATAAGCAATGAATTGTCCTCGTTTTTATATTTTCTCACGCCCTGTGAAACGATGCGTACGGCATCCACATCGAGGCCTGAGTCGGTTTCATCCAAGATTGCAAGCTTTGGATTCATCATCAGCATCTGCAGAATTTCATTCTTTTTTTTCTCTCCGCCAGAAAACCCGACGTTGAGATAGCGGGATGCGTATGATTTATCCATCTGAAGCTCTTCCATGCGCCGTTCAAGTTCTTTTTTAAATGCCAGAACCTTCAAAGGCTTGCCGGTAACAGTGCTGCACGCCGTACGCAGAAAGTTCTCAACGGTGATCCCCGGAATTTCTTCGGGATTCTGAAATGACAAAAATATACCCTTTCTTGCCCGCTCATCCGTGGTGCTTGCCGTGATATCCTCACCTTCAAAAATAATGGAACCTCCCGTCACTTTATACTGCGGATGTCCCATAATTGCGTTGACAAGTGTGGACTTGCCTGCGCCGTTCGGTCCCATAAGGATATGTACCTCTCCCTTACCGAGCACAAGGTCAAGGCCCTTGATAATCTCCCTTTTACTTGCCTGCACATGCAGGTTCTTGATTTCCAGTAATTTATTCAGCATTTTCACACTTCCTATTTGCAGATATATTTTATATCTAAATTAAATTGCAAAGAATTGGAGTCCAAATCTCTTCGCATATATTATACTATATTAGTATATATTAATCCATAGCATAATATTAAAAAATTTGGATTTTATAATAAAACTCAATTGCAAAAGTGTTGCAAAGCTGGTTAGCAACTGCTAATATATTAAGTAATACAGCATAAGTTTCAATGTAAAGGAAGGTGGGCATATGAAAATACAGGAATCTGGCGAGAATTATCTGGAGATGATTTTGATTCTGAAAAATAAAATCGGGCTTGTTCGCTCCGTCGATATTGCTCGGGCGATGTCATTTACGAGGCCCAGCATCAGCCGCGCCATGTCCATCATGAAAAAAGCAGGATATATCACCATGGACAGGGAAGGCTATATTGAGCTCACGGAATCCGGGCTCAAAATAGCTGAACGGATATATAACCGCCATCGCCTTCTGACTGACTGGCTGACCGCAATCGGCGTAAACAAAAAAACCGCAGCCGAGGATGCCTGCCGCATGGAGCATATCATCAGCCAGGAAACATTCGACAGGATTAAAGACCATATGAAACGATAGAAAATAGCCATCATCCTTTTTCGTGGTGTTCTGTCAGCACAAGGGAAGATATCTTTCGTACGCTATTATCTGAAAGATCGCATAGGCAGAGAATTGCATCATGCCTGGCTTCGTTAGCGGAAACTTTAAGATGCCTGTAAAAATATGCATAAAGCAGCACATATTTGTTGTAAAGCTGATTTGCAATCTGAGCACCTTGTTCGCTGAATTGTACCTTCCCATAATATTCCTTGCGGATAAGATTGTCATCAGATATGGCTTTCAGCATTTTGGAAACGCTTGAGCGCTTGATTTTCAACGAGAGTGCGATATCTTTTGAAGAAACCTTGTTACTATGCTTTCCCAATTCGTAAATTACGAACAGGTACCGTTTTTTTGCGGAAGACAACAATAAAATTCCCCCTTTTACAGCCATTTCCTGTTAAAATATATCAGATGGATTTAATGTTTCACTTTATCCAACCCTTTTATCTTGCCTTGGCTGCAATGTGTGCAACAGCTTGAGGAACCCGAATGGCGCGTACCTTTGTCACCGCAATTGCAGGTTCCTTTTTTTATAATATGGCGTATAGCCAGGACAAACATAGCGATTATAAAAAGGCTGATAAATATTGTCGGTAAATTCATAAAAAGACCTCCTTGAAAAATAATCAAGCCAAGATTAAAGCCTCCAAAGTCACCTCTTTACAGCAGGCATCTCTACCGGAAAGGCAGCACCGTATCAGTGCTTGACCGGTGCTGCCTTAACTGAGGCATAGGGGCATCCGCGGCATTCTGCACAATAGCCGCTGCAGCCCGTAGACTTTCTTAAACGGCATGTTTCTTTTGTTTCGCATACTGAGCACATTCCGTTTTTCACAAGATATCGGATGTCAAAAACTAAAAGTGCAACTATGATAAGTCCAATTAAAATCGTCGGTAAATTCATAAGGACACCTCCCTGTCAACCGGGGACAGTTTGCTAACCATCCCCTACAAATCAGTTCCATATATTAAGCCCTTGCTCCCGCATGATTGAAGGCAGTTTTCTCACGGTAAGCCGGACGTACAATCAGGAACACCATCAGAGCGACGACAATGATGGCAATGATCTGACCGATTCCGAAGTTAGCGCCATAGAACAAAAATCCTCCAAGCTGGTAGGCAATGAATGCCATGCTGTAACCGAGTACAACCTGATAACCGATGCCGATCGTCGTCCATTTTCTGCTGCCCATTTCTCTGGCAAGGGTGGACATAGCCACGATGCAAGGCGGGTCAAACAAGTTGAGGATCATGTAGGTAAATGCGGCAATCGGCGTGAACATGGAAGCGATACCGCTTATAACCGCTTGTGTGTTTTCAGGATCAGCAATACCCTGTAAAACCGCAAGTGTCCCGATGGCGCTTTCCTTCGCCATAAGAGCGCTAATCGTGGCAACAGCACCTTTCCAGTCGCCAAACCCAAGAGGTGCAAATAGCCATCCGATCGCGCGTCCAAAACCTGCCAGCATGCTATGCTCGATATCGACCATACGCATACTCAGGCTGAAAGTGGAAAAAAACCAGATCACTACGACAACGGTGAATATGATCGTGCCAGCCTTGATGATGAACGCCCGCGAGCGTTCCCACATGTGAATCAGCACGCCCTTGAGTGATGGAACATGATACGGTGGCAATTCCATTACGAAAGGAGCCGGGTCTCCTCCGAAGTATTTCGTCTTCTTCAGTGCTATTCCTGAAAACACAATGACTGCGATGCCGAGGAAATACATAGCCGGTGCCATCAAGAAAGAATGAGGGAAAAATGTTGCTGTTATCATGCCGATGATGACAGTCTTAGCGCTGCATGGCATGAATGTTGTCAGCATAAGCGTCATCCTACGGTCTTTTTCATTTTCGATGGTCCTCGTCGCCATGAGCGCGGGAACACCGCAGCCGGTACTGATAAGAAGCGGTATGAATGATTTACCGGAAAGGCCGAATCTGCGAAATATCCTATCCATGATAAAAGCGACTCTTGCCATATATCCCGAATCCTCAAGAATGGCAAGGAAGAAGAAAAGTATAAGCATCTGCGGTACAAAACCGAGCACCGTACCGACACCACCTATAATGCCGTTCACAATAAGGCTGATGAGCCATGGAGCAGCGCCGATAGCTTTCAGTCCTGCCGTAGCGCCGTTGGTGATCCAATCACCGAACAGGGTATCGTTGACCCAATCTGTCGCAATGCCTCCAAGCGTGGTTACAGAAACGTAATACATCAATGTCATGACGACAACGAAAATCGGAAGGGCGAGGAAGCGGTTGGTCACGATCTGATCGATCTTATCAGAAGTCGACATATGTCCAGGATTTTTTCGCAAGCACTTAGCAATAAGTTTGGTAATATATTCATATCGTTCATTTGTGATGATTGTTTCGCTGTCATCATCAAACTCTTTCTCCACAGGAGCTACGATTGTTTCCAGCTTTTCTTTCTGCTCTGCTGTCAGCTTAAGTGCCTCCAGTACTTTTTCATCCCGTTCGAACAGCTTGATGGAATACCAACGGTTGCGCTCCGGTTCAAAGAGATCTTTAAAATTTTCATCAATCTCCGACAGGGCCTCTTCAACACGCTTATTGAAGGAGCGCTGTGGAACTGTAACAGTTCTGGCCTCAGCTGCCTTGATAGCCATTTCGGCCGCTTCCATCGTTCCCGTACCTTTTAATGCCGATGTCTCGACGATTTCACAGCCTAAAGCCGCTCCAAGTTTTTTGGTGTCGATCCTGTCGCCTGACTTTTTGACGATATCAATCATATTAAGCGAAATCACAACCGGAATCCCAAGCTCCACCAACTGTGTTGTCAGGTACAGATTCCTCTCTAAATTGGTGCCGTCCACCAAATCGATAATGGCGTCGGGATGATCATTCATCAGATAGTTGC
>ENA-UOOI01002646-UOOI01002646.1-fermentation-metagenome-genome-assembly--contig:-NODE-2646-length-15045-cov-8.618946_pt1 | contig 15045 bp, 13 predicted proteins | sample MGYA00245779_ERZ724027 | MGnify/ENA primary metagenome ERZ724027 (study PRJEB28704, sample SAMN03018318) | fermentation metagenome | biome: anthropogenic terrestrial biome; feature: soil; material... | reverse complement strand
TAGATAGAGAAGATGAGCGTTGATGCTTATTTATTTAAAAGTTATTTTAGAGCGGTTTAAATGCTTTCAAGCATCGTTTCACAAATAAAGAATACTGGATCAATCATGAAGATCACAGTTTGCAGAACCAGAGGTTCCATCATATGGCTCATCTTTCATGCACAGATGAACTGCAGCCAGCTTGAATGTTTTGGGAAGAGCAAGTATGTTTGGATTTTCTCCAACATATTTCTTCTTTGCATCTTCAAGGGCTTCCTCAAACGTAGCTCTTGTTTTTAATCCCATTCCCCTTGCAAATCCAGGATTTTGGGCGCCGACGATATAGATCGCAGATGTATTCATTTCTGCAATATGTCCACAACTTATCATGGAGAAACCATGGAATGGATGGTATGCATTTGCAAAACGATATTTTCTTATATATTCTTCGTTGGTTGCAAAATATTCTCCATACCGATCCATATCAGGCAGTATATTCATATGGTCCATTTGAAACATATCATACATTTTTGGAAGATAAGGCCAAATCTCCTCATGAAAATAACCGTTGCAAATCGAAGAGCAAATGATCACACAGTTGTCCTTCATAATTCTTTTATGGCGGATTACTTGAGCAGAAAGTGCTTGCATCATCATGATAGGATTTGTACCCATTCCATCGCCATAATGAAAAGACTGTGGCATCCCAAATACTAAAACATCATACTTTTTCTCCGCCCAATTTACAAATGTGCGTTTATCAGCAGTTCTCCAGGAAATAGGCTGCATCTCTTTTGCATAACCGCTGTTAATTTCGATCTGCCTGGAATATGTGTCAAGCACCGCATCACAGCAAAAGAATTTTTTGCCCATGCATTTTTCCATATATTCGCCTATTTCATTAAATTTGGTACGCATTAAAGAATGGGTGCTGACCGGGGTAAAGTCTTTTCTGTGCATTACCTGTGGAGTATGATGCGAGGCAATGCTCCTCCAATGGGTAATTCCTGTTGCACAATGCTTATACCCTCCTGAATAACCTCCATATGGGTTACCCTGTGTATGCCCTATTAAAATAGCTAAGTCTGAATCATATACGTATTTGTTCATAAGCACCCTGTCGCCGCGTTCAGTTGTTCCAAGGTCTACAAGATGTTCATAGTCTTCACTGTCATGGTTGATAATCTGATGAGTATACCAAAACTCATTGAAAACATCATGCCCCAATATATTATAGATTTCTTCCTTGGTATTTTTTCTGTGCAGACCGTTGGAGCATATAAGCAGAATGTCCTTTTTTTCAACGCCGGCTTTGTAAAGTTCCTCCAGTATTATAGGTATTGCCACTTTTCTGTGGGAAGTCGGCTGTTCTCCACCCTTGACCCTGTCGGGAAAAACGATAGTGACTTTTGAACCATTTTTGGCTAATTTAGAAAGGGGTTCCATGCCGATGGGATTTAAAATTGATTTTTTAGTTTCCTCGGCTATCCTATCTTCTGGAATATACGGAGGATCTGGAACCGTCAATCCTGGTATGAATACATCCGTATTGTCCGGTAAATTTGCAGACATAACACCATTGCCATATTCAAACTCTAATTTCATATGTATTCCTCCATTTTTTGTTTAATTTATATTCGTTATTGCAGATATTTATCTATTATCAACTTCAAATCTTCCACATAAAAACCTATTTCTCCAGAAAAACGAGTAAGAGCTACTAATCCTCCATCAATAGTTTCTATGCTGGAAATCATCCCTGCATTTTCTTCTTTTAATCCGCCTCCATATACAACTGGAACATCAAAGCCGTATAGATTCCATACAGTATCCTTTATGAGTTTTGATACATATGCGATATAATCCTTGCTTGGAAGTGGTTTTCCGGGCCCGATTGCCCAAATAGGTTCATAACCGATTACAATTTTGCGCTTGAGGGAGAGATAGCGTTTTACGCCCATAAGGCCTCGCTCCAATTGGCCTGTAAGCGTTTTTTTTATATGTATTTGCTGCTCTTGAAAGCACCCGGCGCCTCTCTCCTCTTCAGTTTCTCCTATGCATAAAAGGACATCCATGCCTTGTTCGAGCGCTGATTGCACCTCTTTGTTTATGAGATTGTCGACAGCTTTACAAGAGCGTTCCCTAAGATCATCTCTTAAATTCCAGTCAGGTTCGAATGCGGCTATTATCTCGTGCTTGTCGCGTCGCTCTTCCGAGTGACCTATCATGGACCATTTGCATCCCATCTGATAAGCACTGGCAGCGGGCATATTGGATGTAAATGCACCGAAATTTTCACCTGGCTTTATATTATGACGAAATACGCTCTGGCAACCAATACTTAAATTTGCTCTTTGATTCTTTGGATATTCTTTGAGCTTCTCACAGGCAGGAATTATCAAGGCTTCAGGTACAAAATAAACAACATTGGCGCCTTCTAAGGAACCAAGATTTAATCGTATGCTTTTTGAAATAACATTTTGTATCCATGATTTAGCGTTATCTTCAGGACAAACTCCACCTTTGTCACGTGGAACATCAAAGCGTTTTAGATTTACAAATATTTGTTTCATATCTTGTAAGTGTTCCTTTCATTATTATTTTATATACAGATATTTCTAATAAATTATCCATATGGCTAATCATGCATCGTATAAAGAAAGTTTAGCACACATTAGTTGCAGATCAGATGTTCCATTGCCATGGCTGCAGCGCCGATGGCGATTGCATCATCCCCGAAATATCCTCCTCTTTTGAAAACAACTTCGCCTTCCTCCCTTGAATAATATTTATTTGAGGCGGTATTTGTACACACATCGTAAAACAACTTTGAATTTTTTATCAGCGGTCCGCTAAGTATGATTAAATTAGGATTTAGCAAATTTATATAATTGGCAAGTCCGGTTCCAAATATTACGGCACTATTCATGATTACCTCTTTTGAGAGATCATCGCCTTCTTCAGCTGCGGTACATATATCGGTATAATTTATTTCTTCAATAGGCTTTAGGATTGTTGATTTTCTACCTTTTTTCAAAAGTGATAAAAACTTGTCTCTAATTGAATTTATCGAAGAATAACATTCTATGCATCCATAATTTCCACAGCCGCAGAGTTCACCGTCAACGTCTATGACCATATGTCCGAATGAATCTTCGGCATTATTGATATTCCTGATTAGACGGCCTGAGGCAATAGTTCCGCTCCTTATTCCCACACCACAGTTGAAGTAGGCAATGTTTTCAAATCCTTTTCCCAAGCCATAAAAATATTCCGCCAATGCAGCCGAATTTGCACCATTTTCAACGATTACTTGGCCTTTTAGTTTTGATTCCAGCATCTTTTTTATTGGGACGTTTGTCCAGCCGGGCGCTTTAAAATCCCTTGGCCATGTCATTGTTCCGGATTTCATATCTAAAGGTCCTACAGTTCCTAATCCTATATTTATAATTGATTCTTTGCCTATATTGTTTTTAAAAGTCATACCAGTAATGTAATTTGATATTTTTTCCACGGTTTTTCCGGGAGTACATGACTCATCCATTAAAAAATATAGCTTATTAATAATATCCATTTTTAGGTTGGTGATTACTATTTTTGTGTAGGTTCTGGAAATGTCAATGCCGATTATATAATATTTTCCTGGATTTACATCAAACAATACAGGTTTTCTCCCGCCTGTCGACTCTCCTACATTTGCTTCAACAATAATTTCATACTGCTCCAATGGTTGTATGATCCTGTTTAAAGTGGTTAATGGAATTTTGGTCATAAGTGATATCCGGCCTTTAGTCAATGGACTTTTTTTCTGTATGATATTAAAAATTTTCTTTGAATCTTTGTCCAAAGTTTCAAATATATCAAAGGCATTTAGCATCTTCTATACTTCCTCTTCATTTATTGAATTGAGCAGATACGCTTTAAGCAATATTATTGGATAAAGCATTTCTAATTTGCTCATTAAACTAAAAATTAGTCTTGACCATACAAAAAAGGTTTTAATAATAATACACCCTTTTAACCAAAATAGCAATAAGTATTGCAAATTAATATAAAGCATACTTTTGAATATTGCTTGCAAGAATAACAAATCTTATAGATAAAACAAATGGAAAAGGTTATGCGTGTATTATTGATTCGCTGAATGATATGGAAATTTTCGACTTAATACAATGAATCTAATTATTCACATAATACAGATAAATTGTACATTAAGCTATGCTGCTTGTTTGCAATTGCCACAATGTTAAGGCAAATTAGTATGAACGCGGAATATTGATATAAGCAGGATGCAAGAATATAATTGACTCATAAAAAGTCGAAGCATTGATGCTTTTATGAATAATAACGGGAATAGGTGATCATGTATGGAAAGGATATGCAAGATTGCATATTTTCTGGCAGAAAATGAAGCGCCGATTACTATTGATACAATTGCAGATAAGTTAAATGTATCTAACAGAACAATCAGAAACGACCTGATGGAAGTCGATAAGTATCTAAAAAATAACGGCCTCTTTCTTTCAAGAAAGAGGGGGGTCGGTATAACTATTAAAGGGCCTGAGGAAAAAAGATTGAAACTTATCAGCAATATCGAGTTGGTGTCTCGCAAATTCGAGCCGTTCTCTCCAGAAGATAGAGAAAACTATATATTGAAAAAACTGTTCCTGAAACATGGAGAAACCACAATAAAAGAGTTGATGAAGGGGCTCTATGTAAGCAGATCAACCATCCAGAAGGATCTAGTCAATGTAAAAAGATGGTTGAAGGGCTTTGGCTTAAAACTTATCAAAAAATCCAATTCAATTATTGAAGTTGCCGGCAATGAGAAGAATTACAGAAATGCAATAGCAAGTTTGGTGGCCACTAATAAAGAGATGAGCGAACTTAAAGAAATGCTGCCCGATAATCCGATTCAAAGAATCGATTACGACATAATGGAAAAATTAAAATCCATAATAGATATTGATTTCATTAAACTTCAAAAAATAGTTGTAAATGCGGAGAAAGCGCTGGCGTTTGAATTTTCATATGAAGCATTTGTCAGTTTAGTTATACACATTGCTATTTCAATCAAAAGATTGAATGAAGGAAATAATATCATTCTTTCAGACAAAATAATGTCAGAACTGAGAAATAAGGATGAGTATCATGTTGCAGTGCAAATTGCGGATGATATTTATCAGGATTTCAAAGTAAAACTTCCTGAACAGGAAATAGGATATATACTCTTGCATATACTTGGAGCTAAATTGGAACAGGACAATCTGGATAAGGTAGACATAGATCTTAAAGATGAAGCTGATCATGAACTATCGGTGAAAGTGGCAAAGGGAATAATCCATATCGCAGAAAGAGCTTTGATGATGGATTTTAGCAATGATGAATGCCTTCTAAATGGACTCATATTGCATTTGAGGCCAACGATAAATAGGCTTGAATATGGCTTGAATATTAAAAATCCAATACTAGAGCAGATTAAAGAGAATTATCCAGACATTTATGGTGTTGCATATATGACAAACACATTATTCCAGCAGTATTTGGGTAAAAAAATAAATGAAGATGAGGTGGGCTATATTTCAATGCATCTGGCAGCTGCGGTGGAGAGGCAGAGAGGCTTAATTAGGACACTTGTGGTATGCACAACTGGAATAGGCTCCTCGCAATTACTGGCAGCTAAACTAAAAAAGCATTTCACCCAGCTGGATATCAAAGATGTTACATCTATTGTCTCTCTAAATAATGCAGAATTGAGTAATATTGATTTAGTCATTTCAACAGTTCCAATCAATGCGACAAAACCTGTGTTAATCATAAGCCCTTTGCTTACTCAAAGCGATATAGGAAGGATTATTAATTTTATTAACAATTTGGATAAAAAAGACTGCGGCAGATTCTTTATGGAGGATTTTATAGAAATTAATGCAAGCTATAGCAAGAAGGAAAATGTAATAAGAAACATGGCTGAAAGGCTTTTTGAAAAAGGATTTGTAAAGGAAGGCTTTGAGGAGAGCGTATTTGATAGGGAGAAGATAGATCGTACGGAAGTAGGGAAGGGGGTTGTAGTGACCCACGGTTTCCCTGAATATGTATGTATGTCTCAGATATCTGTTACTGTTTTGAAAAAACCGATAAAGTGGGAACGCAACAAAGTAGATATTATATTTTTGATAGCTTTGTCAAAAGAGGATATCAAAAAATCTATAGATTCGCTTGAAGGCTTTTATAGAGCCATAGATTGTGACGACTTTTTAAACATGTTAAGGCAAGCAGATAGTAAATCAGAGATAAAAGAAATTATAGGAAAGGGTTGTTAAATGATGCTCTCTTTAAGATAGTTCAAAATAAACAATTGAGCATCTTAAATAATAAAAATGTTGGGGTGAAAACTATGAGTGAATGGAGCAAGAAGCCGATTCTATTTGATGACGACAGGATTACCCGTCCGTATATTGGCGGCAAGTTGCTAAACGAGTGGAGAAGAATGGAGCCGGCAGAAGATAATCATAATTGTGAAGAATTGCTTGTAACGTCCATTGGTGCAATATCAAAAGGCCATGGAGAAGGGTATGCAATCAGCAAAACAGTGCCGAGCCAGGGTTCAATTTCACTGAAGACGATAATTGCAAGTGATCCAAATGGCATACTTGGTGAAAAATACAACAAGAAGAATCCGAACAATTTATCAGTTCTTGCAAGAGCAGGTGATACGATAGTCAGGCTTGTGCTGCAATGTCATCCTAAAGAAGATGATGCAAAAAAATATTTCAATTCCATATGCGGAAAAACAGAAGCCTGGTATATTGCAAGAACCAGAAAAGTAGAGGGGGAAGAAAACTGTGTTTATGCGGGATTTAAAAAGCATGTGACAAGGGAATTGTGGAAACGCTTGTTTGAAGAACAAAATATCCCGGAAATGGTGAATTGCTTGCATAAGATACCCGTAAAAGAGGGGGATGTCGTCCTGATACCGGCAGGAATGGTACATGCAGTAGGCCCTGGCTGTATATTTTTGGAGGTGCATGAGTGTAATGATATTACCATCCGGGTTGAAAGAAATATAAACGGTATGGTTTTAACGGATGAAGAAATGTTCAATGGATTGTCAGCAGATGAAGGCATTGGCTTATTTGATTTTGAAACATATACTTTTGAGGAAATAAAAGAAAAAGTAATAATGAAAGAAAAGGACGTTATTGTTCAAAACGGTTCTAAATCAGCCAACATGATTGATTATTCAGATACAAAAGCATTTGGAATGCAGCTTGTTGATATCGATGGGGAGTTCACATTGCCTGATTTTGACGGGCACAGGATAATGGTCGCGATTGGCGGTGATGTAAAGCTTAAATGGGGCAATGAATCAATTGAATTGATACAAGGCCATGGAGCCTTGATTCCGGCTGAATGCGATGATTTGAAATTAATAGCATCCGGCGCAAGGGTGATGATCGGCTTGCCGGCCAAGCTGTAACAATGAGCAATAGAACTTAAAAAGTGCAAACAGGTAAGCGGGATGCATAAAAAATCAACATCATTGTTAAACAGAGTCTACTTTAAAATTCTGAAACTCTTGAAAATAAAAATAGCAGTGTGATTCTTTCATTGTTAAAGGAAGGAGGTTGGCAAAATGAAAATAGTTGCGGTTGCCGCATGTACTGCAGGAATAGCTCATACCTATATTGCTCGTGAGAAATTGATAAGGGCTGCAGAACTTAGGGGACATACGATCCATTGTGAAACACAGGGGACGATAGGCGTTGAGCATGAACTATCAACAAAAGATATCGAAGAAGCTGATGTTGTTATTTTGGCTATAGATATTGCTATCGATGGAATCGATCGATTCAAAGGGAAAAAAGTCATTAAAATCGGGACAGCCTCATTGATTAATAATCCTATTGGATTTGTACAGAAGGTTGAAAAATTATTACAAAAGGAGGAAAAATAATATGAAATTCAGTGATATTAAACGTCATATTCTAACAGGTATCAGTTATTTTATCCCGGTTGTTGTTGCTTCAGGGTTAACGATGGCAATTGGCAGAGCGATAGCGGGTGCAGACGTAAAAAGTCTTGGCACGACAGGCCTTGGATATTGGCTATATACCACCGGCCAAACAGGAATGAGTTTAATGGTACCGGTTCTTTGCGCTTACATTGCATATTCAATAGCAGGCAGACCTGCAATAGCGCCAGGCTTGATTATAGGTGCTATTGCGAGCCAAATCAAAGCTGGCTTTATAGGCGGTATGATTGGCGGCTTGCTGGTAGGTTATGCTGTTATACTGATTAAGAAATATGTCAAGCTTCCCAAAACATTATCAGGTATTATTCCAGTAATTGTTATTCCGTTTTTGTCAACGGCAATTTGCGCAGTCCTTATGTTTAGTGTTATTGGAATTCCTATCATTTGGATTACAAATGCATTAACAAATTTATTAACATCTTTATCAGGTGGGGCTAAATTTCTATATGGTGCTATTGTAGGTGCTGCGTCAACCTTTGATTTCGGCGGCCCGGTCAATAAAGTAGCTTCGGCTTACTGCAATGCATTGCTTGCAGATGGCATTGGCGATGCTAAAGTTACTCAAATATTAGGATCAATGATTCCTCCGTTTGGCATTGCAATTTCTGCGCTTATAACGAGGAAAAAGTATACAAAAGCAGAAATTGAAACTTTAAAATCAGCCGTTCCCATGGGTTGTGTTATGATTACTGAAGGTGTTATACCTATCGCAGCCCGTGATATAGTTAGAACCGTATTTGCCTGTGTAGTGGGTTCAGCAGTTGCCGGTGGACTATCAATGAGCTGGGGAATTTCATCACCTCTTCCAAATGGCGGATTTATTGCATTTCCATTCTTCAATAAACCAGTTCAAGCACTAATATGCCTGGCAATTGGAAGCATTATCACCGGAGTAGTGTTATCGCTGATAAAGAGAGAAGTCACGGGAAACGATGAAAGCTTTAATGATTTAGGATTTGAACTTGACGATAAAGAATTAGATGATGATTTGAAATTTGAAAAGATTTAGTAGCTCAATAATTAAAATCAATGTTAAGTTAAATTTGAATCGGATATTTATGATATAGGCATTTCTTCTACGAGGGAGAAACTCAAATCAAGCATTATTCAAGTTTCTCTCTCGCTTAAAGGCAACTGTAATCTATAAAATTAGATTCCAATATGTAGCGATTATTAAAATATGGATTCTGCTTACTTAGTATACTTATTTTTAGGAGAAAGGGATGTTATATAATGCTGTTGAATTTGAAAGAAATGTTAAGTGTGGCAAAAAAAAATTCCTTTGCGGTAGGGGCATTTAATACTACGGATGTTGCATTAGTTAGAGCAGTTGTTGAAGAAGCAGAACAAACCAATACTCCTGCTATCCTTCAATTTGCACCTGGTGAGTTTAAATATGCTACGCCATATTTTTTTGAATATGTAAAGACCAGGCTTTTAGACAGCAAGATGCCTTTTGCTTTGCATCTTGACCATGGTAAAACGGTTGAAGATTGCTTGATGGCAATCAGGGCTGGATTTACATCGGTTATGTTTGACGGATCACAAATGAAGTTTGAAGAAAATATGAAAATAACTAAACAGATAGCTGATATCGCGCATATAGTCAATGTGTCAGTCGAAGGGGAAATTGGCACTATCGGAACTATGGGCAATTCAGATGAAGTAGGAGTAAAAGATATTATTTATACAAATCCTGATGATGTTGTTGCTTTTGTAGATTATACAAAAGTAGATGCTTTGGCTGTTGCTATTGGGACAGCCCATGGTATTTATCCTAAAAATTTCAAGCCAAAGTTGCAGCTTGATTTATTACAAAAAATTAATACGATAACAAAGGTACCGCTAGTGCTTCACGGAGGAAGCGATAACCCAAATGAAGAAATAAAAAGGGCCTGTGAAATAGGCATTCAAAAGGTCAATATTTCAAGTGATATTAAACAAGAATTCTTTAAGACAGTTTCGAGTATTTTGAACGATACCGGATGCTTTATGCCGCCAAAGGTATTTAATCCGGCAATCGAAGCAACAAAAAAAGTTGTACACAACAAGATGGAACTTTTTGGTTCACTTGGCAAGGCAGGCTTGTATAAATAATGCAGTACAATACATTATGAGCATATTTGAATAGGCATCGATGATTACTGCATAACAGACAGGATAAAATCCAATAGAGTGAGAGGAGATCTTTATGGAATTAAAAGAAGTATTGGATAAGAATATAATTAAGATTAATTTGGATGCAAATTCGAAAGATGATGCGCTTAGGAAGATGAGCAATATTCTATATAAAAATGGATATATCAATAATGTCGATCAATTCCTTAAAGATATTTATGAAAGAGAGCAGCAAGGCGTTACCGGAATCGGAAATGGTGTAGCGATTCCGCATGGGAAAAGCAAAAGCGTAATTACAATAGGTATTGCTATTGCTACACTTAAAAATGAAATAGAGTGGGAAACATTGGATGGAAGCAAAGTAAAAACCATATTCCTATTTTGCGTAAGTGATAATACTGATTCTGATAGGGATCATTTAGTCCTATTGTCTAAGATTGCTGCAAAACTAGCGAATGATGAACTATTGCATAGAGTTAATGCAGCTAAATCAGCTGACGATATAGTTGATTGTTTAGGGGGAAATTCAAGTGAATCTTGCTGTGCAAGTTAAAAAAGATGGATTTGATATAATCAGAATACAGTCTATAGACGGCAGTGTTTTAATGGAGATTAATCCGACACGTGGTAATATAATTTCAAGTTTAAAATTTAAAAATGAAGAAATGATTTATATAGATAATGAAAATTATATGAGCATGGAACGTCCAAGATGCGGCTGCCCTGTATTATTCCCGTTCTTCGGCAGAAATCAGAATGATGAGCTTTTAATTGGTAAAAAAATATATAAGACAGGTATTCATGGCGTTGTTCATACAAACAAATGGATTGTAAAAAAAATTAACTCCAATGATTATATGTGTTCGGCTGAACTTCAAACTACATCAAACAGCCTTACTAAAAAGTCCTTTCCATTTGATTTTAGACTCAATGCAAAAATAAGTTTGAAAAAAAATGAAGTCACTTATGAAATGAGAATAACCAATTTATCATTAAATGATATGCCTTGTGATCTTGGATTCCATCCATTTTTTATAATATCACATTTAAATAATCTTGAATTTGATGTGGATGCTGACACTGTCTACAATCCAAATACTAAAACCAGAAAAAAGTATGAAGGAATTAATAAAGCTGAAGTAAGAAACAGTGGGGTTATTTTGGAGAACTGTAAGCTTATAAAATTTGTAGATAAGGGCAGGAAAGCCAATGTATCTATTTATAATAAAAAGGAATTTAAGAATTTTATGATCTGGACAGGCAATGAGGCAAAGTTTATTGTGATAGAACCATTAACTTCAGTTCCAAATGCAATAAATGATAAAGTCAATAAATTTAATATACCAAGTAATGAAAGCATTGATTCTATTTGGTCATTTGTATTGAATTCAATTTAATCTGCTTAACTGCCTGGTATGTAAGAGAAATAGGATTGCTTGTGCAGTTTTTATATGTGAAAATTTGATATATCTATTATTTTATATAAAACAGAGGCTTGACAGAAAAGATGAATATAAAGCTTATTATGCCACTGCTTTTTCTTCCGATTGTCTGGGGTACCTATTATGTGGCTACAAATGCAGCAGTTGAACTTATGTCCATATTTTCTGTAGGCATAGTCATAAGGTTTGTAACAATGTTATTTTTGACAGGCATAATTGCAATTACAGGGAAGTTAAAGGATTTGCTTAATGTCAAAGGTGTTTTGAAACGCCTTTTATTCATTGGAATCTTTGGATTTCTGATTGATTTAACTGCTTTTATAGGTTTGACTCTTTCACCGGTAGGGATTGGTACTGCACTTTTAAAGTGTGATATTATCTTTGTAAATATCATTTCAATGCTCATTTATAAGTATCATTATTCAAAATTTGATTGGGCATATACATTTATCATGCTTATCGGTGTTTTTTTGATAATGAAAGTAAATTTTTCATTTATGGAATTAGGTAAATCCGGAAATATATTTTTTATTTTAAGTGCCCTGTTTACATCTATCAATGCTTTTATTATCAAAAGCGTACAGTTGGACAAATACAATCCTGTAAGTGATAAAGTTGTTGCCTATTACAATAACTTTATCACTATGATATTGTTTATTTCTTTTTCAATTCTTAATGGTGATGTTATTCAGTTAAAAATTGTTGGACAGGGTCCGTTCTTGATAAAAGCATTACTGGTTGCGGCAGTTGGACAGACATTGATTTACTTGATATATTATTACAATCTCAGATATTGCCCTGTATGGATTGTTAAAGTTTTTTTGCTGTTTATGCCGATTGTAACAACATTTATTTCATTTATTATATTTAACGAAAAAATGACTATGACTCAAATTACTGGAATGGCAGTAGTTTTAATTGGCGCATTAGGGTTGCTTATTGGACAAAAGAGAAAGCAGCAATATAGCGATAAAAAATTTTTTAAAAGAGGTATTTAAATATGTTAAAGAATAAATTCGATTTTTTTATGCCCACACATATTTACTATGAAAATGGAATGACAAAGCATCTTGGAGATTTTGTTAATGGTAATAATGTACTTATTATTTCAGATCCCTTTTTATATAAAGCAGGTATTTCACAGAAGATTGGAAAGAACATCAATAGGAAAAATGTTTCTTATTTCAGCGATATCGAGCCAAATCCGTTATGCGAGACTGTAGATAAAGCGGCACGGATTGCCAGAGAGGTTTATGCAGATTGCATTATTGGAATTGGTGGCGGCAGTTCTCTTGATGTTTCTAAGATAGTTTCTTGTTTAACTACAAATGAAGGTAGTATATATGACTATTATATCAGTGGGAATAAAACACTTTCTGAAAGGACCACACAGCTCATTTGCATACCAACTACTGCAGGAACAGGCAGTGAAGTAACCAATGTCGGTGTATTTACTAATCAAAAGACCGAAATTAAAATGCCTATGGTAAACGACAATTTCTGGGCAGATTATGCAATTATTGATCCCGAGCTGACATATACATTACCCCCGGCAATTACAGCTTCTACAGGAATGGATGCCTTTTGCCATGCAATTGAAGCTTATTGGAATAAAAATTCACAACCAATGTGTGACATGCTGGCAATAGGCGCAATGGAAATGATTCTTAAAAATATTAAAAATGCGTATGATAATCCCACAAACAAATATGCAAGAGGTTCAATGATTACAGCCAGCCTGATTGCAGGAGTAGCTTTCAGCCAAACGAGGACCACAGGCATTCATGCCATAAGTTTTCCACTTACTAGTGAATTTGGCGCTAATCATGGGATCGCTTGTTCTATAACACTACCGGCTTTTATAAAACTTAGCTGCAATGAAGCAAGGAACAAGATGAATGCATTAGTTCATTATCTTGGATATGAAAGTGTCAAATCTTTTGCGGATGCAGTTGAAACACTCATGGTGTCGATGAAGATGCCTGTGCGCCTGCATGAAATAGGTGTAAAAGAATCCGACTTACAACATATCACAGAGATAGGTCTTAGTGCTGCAATTATTCAACTGACTCCTGCCGTTATGAACGAAGAAACAGTATATAAATTGCTTCATTCGATATTATAATAATTCAACTATATGGAGGTAATATGATGAATAAATTTAAAGGGAAATTGTATGAAACCAGCGTGAAATTTCCTGATACAGATATTTGGATAGATTCATGTGGGGAAAAGGAACTTGATTATGCTCTTGAAAGGGGCAGCGTCGGTGCAACAAGCAATCCTGTCATTATAAGTGCTGTTGTAAAGCAAGAACTTCCTTATTGGGGACCAATTATTAAAAAATTGGTAGCCGAAGATCCTACCTATACAGAAGATGAAATAACATGGGCACTAATCGATGAAGTAGGCCGTGAGCGTTCAAAGAAACTGCTGCCTGTTTTTGAAGCTTTTCATGGAAAAAAAGGTAGATTATCCATACAGACAAATGCAAAATATTTTAGAAGTGCCAAAAAAATGTTGGAGCAAGCAATCCATCTAAATACACTTGGAGAGAATATGCAAGTAAAGATTCCGGCCTCTGCTGCAGGAATTAAAGCAATGGAAGAGGCAACTTACCATGGTATAAGCATTAATGCTACGGTTTGTTTTACTGTTCCACAGGCTATAGCAGTTGCGGAAGCTGTGGAGAATGGATTGAAACGCAGAAAAATGCATGGCCTGCCAATTGATGGGATGGCTCCGATTTGTACTATTATGATTGGCAGAACTGATGATTGGATGAAGAAAGCTGTAAAGGCAAATGAAAGCATCATAGATCCTGAATGCTTGGAATGGGCGGGGGTTGCGGTAATAAAAGAAGCTTATCGTATATACAATAAAAGGGGTTATACAACCAGGCTTCTTTCTGCCGCTTATCGTAACCATTATCACTGGTCACAGCTAATTGGGGGTAACCTTGCAATGACAATTCCATTCGCTTGGCATAAAAAATTAAATGCATGTGAAATTGATGTTGTTTCCAGAATTGATGAGCCTGTTAAGCATGAATATATGGAACAGTTGAAAAGGCAACCTGAATTTATAAAATCATTTGCTGAAAACGGCATGAAACCGGAAGAGTTCGTAAGCTACGGAGCATTTAGGAATACGATATCGGGCTTTATATCAGGATATGATGATTTTGTAAAGCTTATTAGAGAATATATAATTTAATCCGAATCATTGAGTATATTCAGTTTTTCAGGGAACGTATCAGATTTGCTTAAAACATATCTGTGAACGTTCTCTTTTTTGTATGTACAGCCGGCGATAAAAATAACAAAATATTTCTAAAAAATGAAAAGTGGAATGAATTTAAAAATCATGAAAGGCTGTACGCTTTTTTCAAGTTTATTTGCTTAATATTTTATTTTAAAAAACTATAAATGAGCAAATTTGATGTAAGAAAATAACATTGGTAAAAATCAAAAA
>ENA-UOOI01002644-UOOI01002644.1-fermentation-metagenome-genome-assembly--contig:-NODE-2644-length-15059-cov-3.647227_pt1 | contig 15059 bp, 21 predicted proteins | sample MGYA00245779_ERZ724027 | MGnify/ENA primary metagenome ERZ724027 (study PRJEB28704, sample SAMN03018318) | fermentation metagenome | biome: anthropogenic terrestrial biome; feature: soil; material... | reverse complement strand
GAGCGCAGGCACTTGGTACGGATGTCCTTGATGCCAGCTGCTTCCATAACGGCACGAACGGGGCCACCGGCGATAACACCGGTACCGTCGGGAGCGGGCTTCATCAGCACGCGGCCGGCGGAGAATTCACCGATGACTTCATGGGGGATGGTAGTCCCGGACATGGATACGGTGATCATGCTCTTCTTGGCATCCTCGATGCCTTTGCGGATGGCTTCCGGAACTTCGGACGCTTTGCCGAGGCCGAAGCCTACCTTGCCTTTGCCGTCGCCGACTACCATCAGGACGGAGAACTTCATGACACGACCGCCCTTGACTGTCTTGCTGACGCGGTTCAGATAGACCAGTTTTTCAATATATTCGCTGGCCGGTTTTTCATATCTGGGCATATTCTCTCCTCCTCCTGATTAGAACTGTAGGCCGCCCTCACGGGCGCCTTCGGCGAGGGCCTGAACCCGGCCATGATAGATATAACCGCCACGGTCAAAGACCACGATTTCGACTCCCTTGGCCTTGGCACGTTCCGCTACCATCTGACCGACCTTCTTTGCAACTGCCTTTTTATTGCCGTCGCACTGGAAGTCCTTTTCCAGAGAGGATGCAGCCGCGAGAGTGCTGCCATTCACATCATCGATGATCTGGGCATAGATGTTGGTTTCGCTGCGGAATACATTCAGACGAGGTCTCTCGGGCGTGCCGGAAATCTTGCCACGGACTCTCTTATGACGTTTCAGCCGCTGAGCGTTATTATTGGTACTATTAATCATTTAGGCACACCTCCTTTTATTTTTTGGCACCAGTCTTGCCTTCCTTACGGCGGATCACTTCATCAATATACTTGATGCCCTTGCCCTTATAGGGTTCGGGAGGACGCTTGCTGCGGACGACTGCTGCAAACTGACCAACCTGCTGCTTGTCGCAGCCTTTGATCAGGATCTTGTTGGGTTCCGGCACTTCAATGGTGATACCCTCTTCTTCTTCCATTTCCACGGAATGAGAGTAACCCAGATTCATGACCAGCTTCTTGCCATCCTTTGCCACACGGTAACCGATACCGTTGACCTGGAGTTCCTTGGTGAAGCCTTCACTGACACCGATCACCATGCCGTTGAGGATACTGCGGATGGTACCATGCATGGATCGGGTTGCCTTGTCATCGCTGTGGCGGGTGCAGAGGATCTCACTGCCCTCCTGAGCGATGGTGATGATGGGGGAGAAGCTGTGGGTCAGGGTGCCCTTGGGACCCTTGATGGTAACGTTATTACCGGCTTCGATTTTCACTTCCACTCCGGCGGGGACGGTAATAGGCATTCTGCCGATTCGAGACATCTTTCTACCTCCTTACCATACAAACGCCAGGACTTCACCGCCGACATGTGCTACACGAGCAGACTTGTCGGTCATGACGCCCTTCGAGGTGGATACGATCGCGATGCCCAGTCCGCGCAGGACTTTGGGCAGTTCGTCCGCGCCCGCGTAAACACGCAGGCCGGGCTTGGAAACACGGCGCAGACCGGACAGTGCCTTTTCGTTGCCGTTGTATTTCAGAGTGATACGGATGACGCCCTGAGTGCCGTCGTCGATGAGCTGGTAGTTCTTCACATAACCTTCGTCCAGCAGGATCTTTGCGATGGCCTTCTTCATGTTGGAAGCGGGGACATCAACGGTGCTGTGCTTTGCGGAATTCGCATTGCGGATTCGGGTCAGCATATCAGCAACGGGATCTGTGATGTGCATAATGGACCTCCTTAAATAAAGGTTACAGACAGTCGTTTTTCTGTCTGTCAAAGTGTCAGGGTATCAGTGGAACGCTCACCGAAAACGGCCAGGTATTCCCGTGACTTCTGACACCGGGATACAGAGTTTGCAGAACCAGGCGCCGGTCGCTGTTACCGATTCTCGGTCAGCGGCCGGGACACCTTGTTCGCGTGGCGGCAGAGCCGCCGCCTAACACGCTGTCGCGCGGTGTTACCAGGATGCTTTTCTGACGCCGGGAATCTCGCCCTTGTAGGCCAGTTCGCGGAAGCAGATTCTGCAGATGCCGTAGTCACGCAGGTAAGCGTGGGGACGACCGCACAGCTTACAGCGGTTGTAACGGCGGGTGGAGAACTTGGGCTCTCTCTGCTGCTTCAGCTTCATGGATGTTTTTGCCATAGTGATTCTCCTCCCTTAATTATCGTTTGAACGGTGCGCCCAGCAGGGACAGCAGTTCACGTGCCTCTTCATCGGTACCAGCAGTGGTGACGATGACGATGTCCAGTCCACGGATTTTGTCGATCTTATCGTACTCAATTTCCGGGAAGATCAACTGTTCCTTGATGCCCAGGGCATAGTTGCCGCGGCCATCGAAGGAGTCTGCGCTGATGCCGCGGAAGTCGCGGACACGGGGCAGTGCGATGTTGAACAGACGGTCCATAAATTCCCACATTTTGTCCTGGCGCAGGGTGACCTTGACGCCGATGGGCATACCTTCACGGAGCTTGAAGTTCGCAACGGACTTCTTAGCCTTGGTGACGATGGGCTTCTGACCGGTGATGGTGGAAATGTCGTTGACCACGCTGTCCAGAACCTTGGTGTTTTCCTTTGCTTCGCCAACGCCGCAGTTCACTACGACCTTGACCAGCTTGGGCAGCTGCATGGGGCTGCTGTAGCCGAACTTGCTCATAAGAGCAGGAGCGACTTCTGCATTATATTTATCCTTCAAAGCAGGCATAGTAGATACGCTCCTTTCGCTCAGATTTCAGCGCCGCATTTCTTGCAGACGCGAACTTTTTTGCCGTCGGCCAGCAGTTTATGTGCCGGACGAGTGGGCTTCTCACACTTGGGGCAAACACGCATGACCTTGCAGGCGTAGATGGGGCATTCCTTCTGGATGATGCCACCCTCATCACCGGCCTGACGGGGCTTGGTGTGACGGGAGCAGACGTTGATGCCCTTGACCACGACTTTGCCACCTCTGGGCATAGCGGTCAGGACTTCACCAGTCTTGCCCTTGTCTTTGCCGTTGAGGACGACGACCAGGTCGCCCTGTTTGATGCTCATTTTCTTCATTCCATGGCACCCCCTTAAATAACTTCAGGAGCCAGGGACAGGATTCTCATATAATCCTTGTCACGGAGCTCACGGGCGACCGGGCCAAAGATACGAGTGCCCTGCGGCGTTTTATCTTCTTTGATCAGGACGGCTGCGTTCTCGTCGAAGCGGACATAAGATCCGTCTGCACGGCGCACGCCCTGAACGGTACGGACGATAACTGCTTTCACTACGTCGCCTTTTTTCACCTGACCGCCGGGAGCGGCCTTGCGCACAGATGCGACCACTACGTCACCGATGTTGCCGTACTTGCGGCGGGAGCCGCCCAGTACACGGATGGTCTTCAGCGTCTTGGCGCCGGTATTGTCGGCTACTCTCAGATAGGATTCTTCCTGGATCATATCGGCACCTCCTTACTTCGCTCTTTCGATGACTTCCACCAGTCTCCAGTGCTTATCCTTGGACAGGGGACGGGTTTCCATCACGCGGACTTTATCGCCTACACGAGCGTCATTCAGCTCGTCATGGACTTTCAGCTTATAGGTTTTCTTGACGATCTTCTTATACAGAGGATGTGCCACACGGTCGGCAATGGCGACAACGATCGTCTTATCCATCTTGTCGGATACGACCAGGCCGACTCTGGTTTTACGGGAAGAAGTTCTTGTCATTTCTTTCTCCTCCTTAGCGGCCTGCAGAAGCGATCTGCTTCTCACTGATGATGGTTTTTACGCGTGCAATGTCCTTTTTCACGTCAGCAATCCGGCCGGGGTTGGTCAGCTGATTGGTGGCGTGCTGAAAGCGCAGGTTAAACAGCTCTTTCTTGAGTTCCTCCAGCTTGGTGTTCAGTTCAGCGGGAGACATACCACGAATTTCGACGGCTTTCATTACGCTTCACCACCCTTCTCAGCTTCAGCTTTCTTGACCATTTTGGTCTTGATCGGCAGCTTGTGGCTTGCCAGACGCAGCGCTTCGCGAGCGACTTCTTCGGACACCCCGCCGATTTCAAACATCACGCGGCCGGGTTTCACCACTGCCACCCAGTATTCCGGGGAGCCCTTACCTTTACCCATGCGGGTTTCGGCGGGCTGCTGAGTGATGGGCTTGTCGGGGAAGATCTTGATCCAGACCTTACCGCCACGCTTGGTGTAACGGGTCATGGCGACACGGGCTGCTTCGATCTGGCGGGAGGAAATCCATGCCGGCTCCAGAGCCTGCAAACCAAATTCGCCATAATTCACTTCGGTACCGCGGGTTGCTTTTCCGGTCATACGACCACGCATCTGCTTGCGGTATTTGACTCTCTTAGGTAGCAGCATTAGCGATTGCCTCCTTCCTTGGGTTTGGAAGCGCCGCCGTTCTGACGATTGTAACCGCCGGAACGATTGTTATCACGATTGCGGTTGTAACCGCCGCGGCCACGATTGTCACGACGGCGACGATCGTTGCGTTCACGATACGGCTTGGACAGGTCGATGGTACGGGGAGTGGTGCGCAGGGTCTGGCTCAGGACTTCGCCTTTGTAGATCCAAACCTTGATACCGATGCGGCCATAAGTGGTGGCAGCCTCAGTAAAACCGTAGTCGATGTCAGCGCGGAGGGTCTGGAGGGGGATGGTGCCTTCGTGATAAGTTTCACTTCGGGCGATTTCCGCACCGTTCAGACGGCCGGCCAGCATGACCTTGATGCCCTTGGCGCCGGAACGCATGGAACGGCCAATGGCGTTCTTCATGGCACGGCGGAAGTTGGTCCGCTTTTCGATCTGCTGCGCAATGTTCTCTGCCACCAGCTGTGCGGTGGTGTCCACTTCGTTGCGCTTAACTTCGACGATGTTCAGCTGCGTGGTCTTGCCGATCATCTTTTCCACCTGCTGGCGCAGACGTTCCACCTCAGTGGCGTCCTTGCCCAGGATCATACCAGGACGTGCGCAATGGAGGTAGATACGGACAACGGAGTTGTCGCGTTCGATCTCGATGCGGGGCACACCAGTTGCGTACAGGGTTTTCTTCAGGAACTTACGGATCTTCTGGTCCTCAACGATCAGGTCACCGACCTTTTCATTGCGGGCATACCAGCGAGAATCCCAGTCTTTAATGACACCCACTCGGAAACCGTGGGGATTCACTTTCTGTCCCATAAAATCTCTACCTCCTTACTCCTTCTCTTTCACCACAACGGTGATCCGAGAAGTTCTTTTGTTGATGCGATAGCCACGGCCATGTGCCCGGGGGCGCATCCGTTTGATGATCATGCCCGCGTCGGCATACGCTGCGGAAACGTACAGCTTGGAAGTGTCCATGCCGTGATTGTTTTCCGCGTTGGCTGCAGCACTCTTTACCAGCTTGATCAGGTATTCAGAGGCAGCCTTGGGAGTGTGCTGTAAAATGGCAGTAGCCATTTCAATATCCTTGCCCCGGATTAACTCGCAAACCACATTAACCTTGCGGGGGGAGATACGGGCAAAGGACAATTTTGCTTTTGCTTCAGTCATTCTTTCCGTCCTCCTTACTTGGTCTTACCGCCGCTGTGGCCCTTAAAGGTCCGGGTGGGAGCGAATTCACCCAGCTTGTGACCAACCATATCTTCGGTGACATAGACCGGGATGAATTTTTTGCCATTGTAAACGTTGATAGTGTGGCTGACGAAGGAAGGGAAGATGGTGGAGTTGCGGCTCCAGGTCTTCAGTACCTTTTCCTTGCCACTGGCGTTGATTTCTTCGACTCGCTTCAGCAGCTCGGGGGCGCAGAAGGGGCCTTTCTTGACAGATCTGCTCATTCTCAATACCCTCCTTACTTGGCTTTACGATGCCGTACGATGAACTTTTCGGTGCGGTTCTTCTTCTTGCGGGTCTTGTAGCCCAGTGCCGGCTTACCCCAAGGGGTGACAGGGCCGGGACGACCAACCGGTGCACGGCCTTCGCCGCCGCCATGGGGATGGTCGTTGGGGTTCATGACAGAACCGCGGACGGTGGGACGCACGCCCATGTGGCGTTTCCGACCAGCCTTACCGATATGGATGTTGCCATGGTCTTCGTTGCCGATCTGACCGATGACAGCGCGGCAGTTCATCTTGATCATACGATATTCGCCGGAGGGCAGACGGATCTGAGCGTAGTCGTTTTCCTTTGCCATCAGCTGTGCCTGTTCACCAGCAGCACGCACCAGCTGTGCGCCACGGCCTACGTGAAGCTCGATACAGGAGATGACGGTACCCAGGGGAATATTTTCGATGGGCAGGCAGTTGCCGGGCTTAATGTCTGCGCCGGCACCGGACTCTACCGCATCCCCGGCCTTCAGGCCTACAGGTGCGATGATATATGCCTTTTCGCCATCCTCGTACTGGATCAGTGCGATGTTGGCGCTGCGGTTGGGATCGTACTCCAGGCGCAGGACCGTTGCGACACCGGCCTTATCCCGCTTGAAGTCGATGATACGGTAAATTTTCTTACCGCCACCGCCTCTATGGCGGACGGTGATACGACCGTAGTTATTGCGGCCGCCTGTTTTGTTTAGGACCTCGGTGAGGCTGCGCTCAGGCCGTGCCTTTTTGTCGATGCCCTCGAACTTGGACACCGTCATGTGGCGGCGTGCCGGAGTCGTGGGCTTATATTTCCGAATAGCCATTCTGCGTTACCTCCTTTACACCATTTCTTCGAAGAGCTCGATGGTCTTGGAGTCCTCGGTCAGCTTGACGATGGCCTTTTTCCAGGCGGAACGTCTGCCGGGACGAGCTGCGCCCATGCGCTTCTTCTTACCATCGTAGTTCATCGTGGTTACTTTTTCGACCTTCACTTCGAAGATCTTCTCAATCGCCTTGGCGATTTCAATCTTGTTGGCCCGCTTGTCGACCACGAAGGTGTACTTCCGGTCTGCGGTAGCAGCCATGGAAGCCTCGGTAACGACGGGCTTCCTGATAATATCATAAGCAGTCATTACGCATAAACCTCCTCGATTACAGCCAGAGCTGCCTGATCCACGACCAGGGTCTTTGCGTTGACCAGGTCATAGACGGACAGGATGTTGGCGGGAGTGGTCTTGACGCCAGGGAGATTCCGGGCAGACAGAACCACGTTCTGCTTGACGCCTTCGGTGATCACAACGCTCTTGCCTGCTTCCACCGCATCCAGCAAAACCTTCATAGACTTGGTTTTGATTTCCGGCAGATCCAGGCCTTCTACTACGAAGATGCGGCCATTGGCTGCCTTATCGGACAGGACGCTCTTCAGCGCCAGGCGCTTGAGCTTCTTGTTCAGGTTATAGCGATAAGAACGGGGCTTGGGTGCGAACACGATGCCGCCGTGAGTCCACTGTGGGCTGCGGATGCTGCCGTGACGGGCACGACCAGTACCCTTCTGTCTCCAGGGCTTTTTGCCGCCGCCGGAAACTTCGGCACGGGTCAGGGCGGACTGAGTGCCCTGCCGGCAGTTTGCCAGGTGATTCTTCACCACAGCGTAGACAGCAGTTTCATTGGGTTCGATGCCGAAAATAGCTTCTGCCAGTTCGACTTCACCCACCTGCTTGCCGGTAATATCATAAAGATTAGCCTTAGGCATGATGGTACTCTCTCCTTTCCCTTAACGAGTTCTTGCGGAAGCCTTCTGCGGGTTACGACCGGAAGCCTTCTGCGGGTTGACGCGAGCAATAGTCTCGCCAGCATGGATGACGTTGACCTTAGCAGTGCTGCTCAGGAACACTACGCCGCCCTTAGGGCCGGGGATTGCACCGCGCACAGCGATCAGGTTGACTTCGGGATCCACCTTGACGACGGACAGGTTCTGAATGGTGACCTGTTCGTTGCCCATCTGACCCGCGCCGATCTTGCCCTTGCGGATCCGGGAGGGGGTGGATGTGGAGCCCATGGAGCCTGCGTGACGATGGACGGGGCCGCCGCCGTGGGTCATGGGGGTGCGATGTGCGCCGTGGCGCTTGATGACGCCAGCGAAGCCTTTACCCTTGCTGATGCCGGTGACGTCGATCCGGTCGCCTTCTTCGAAGACGTTGGCCTTGAGCTCGTCACCCACGTTCAGGGATTCGTAATTGTCCAGTTTGAATTCTCTTAGGACTCTCAGGTTGCCTGCGCCGGCCTTTGCCAGATGGCCCTTCTGAGCCTTGGTCAAATGCTTTTCGGTGGTGGGCTGATAGCCCAGCTGAACGGACGTATAGCCGTCCTTTTCGGTGGTCTTCTTCTGCACGACTGTGCAAGGGCCCGCCTCGATTACGGTGACGGGAACGACCTTACCGTCGGCGTCAAAGATCTGAGTCATGCCGACCTTTTTGCCGATGATTGCCTTTTCCATACGGTTGTTTCCTCCTTGGTATAGGTTATTGGTTGAGGTAGGTGGCTGTTTCGGGGAAAATCGGGGATTCCCCCGCGTTTGCAGCCCTGCGGGCTGAGCCGTGTTTTTTGACGCACATGTCGCCATAAAAAACGATCCCATTTCTTTCACCACTGCGTGGCGAAACTCTGCGAGGCCATTGCTACTTCAACTTGACCCCCCCGACTCGCAAGTCGCCGGGGAACGGGTTCTACAAACATGAAAGACTTGTCCTCCCACGGAGCCTTCCGCGGCGGGGACAGACGCGTTTCCCTGGGATCAGAGCTTAATCTCGATCTCCACGCCAGCGGGAAGCTGGAGCGCCATCAGGGATTCGACCGTCTTGGGGGTGGGGTTCTGAATGTCGATCAGACGCTTATGAGTGCGGCGTTCAAACTGCTCACGGCTGTCCTTATACTTATGGACGGCGCGGAGGATGGTGACGATTTCCTTCTTGGTGGGAAGGGGGATGGGGCCGGAAACGCTGGCACCGGTGCGCTTTGCGGTTTCGACGATCTTTTCTGCACTCTGGTCGATCAGCTGATGGTCATAAGCCTTCAGACGGATGCGAATCATTTCTTTTGCCATGATTGGGTTTCCTCCTAACATTTCGTACATTCTTGTGTACATGACCGAATGGTTTCTGAGGTGGGTCAGGCCGGATTTTTTCATACGCTATGCCGTGTGTATCACTCCGCGTCAGAGAGAAAGCCGACGCAAATCTTGTCGGCCGTGCGCGCATCACGGCGATATACCGCCTGTGACACAGCAAAAAAATTCAGCCGCCCAGAATCCAGCCCGGACATACTCAGCAGAAGTTACCGGATTGCTCCGCAATCTCCCGCGTCATCGCATAATACGCCTATGCAGCGCATCCTTGTTATCATACACTACAGACACCCATGCGTCAAGGACTTTCCGCCTCTTTTTTTATCTTTTTTACCTCTTGTCCCCTGATCTCTTTCTTGTTCCACTACAGCGCCTGTGCTATACTGTGAGATACCGTCCATACATTATAATATAGTGCATTTCGGTATCATTCAAACCTAGACTTTCTATTCCCGGCGGACTCGGTTTCCCTTCGGCTGCGTCCCAGGGACTTATTCTCTGGAAAGGAGTGTTTTCTCTCACTATGCCTCACACCACTCCACGCTGGCGCCCCATGGACGCACAGCTTCCCATCACCGGCACCGGACTTCCCCTTACCGTGGCCTTCTCCCCCGCTCCCCCCGGTATGTTGGGCATTCAACTGCTCTCCGGCGGCGCTTTTCCCTCCGGAAACCTGGTTCTGATCGCTACCTCCAAGGCTCAGACCGTCCACTGGCATCAGGACGCGGCGGTGGAAAACGGAATTCTCCTGGTTCCCATGGCAGGTTTTGAAGATGTTGCCGCCAGCTGTCCCAATTCTGACTGGACTCTGGCACTGGGACAAGCCTCGGGTACTGGGATCACCCTCCACCGCTTCCAGCGGAAATCCCTCCAAAAGTATCTGGAGAAGCGGAACCTCTATTTCCACGATGAGCGTGACCTTGCCGCCCCCCCCCCCTACCACTTCCCCAGAGAGGGGCAGGAGTGGGAGGTCTATCCTTATCAGCACGGCAAGGAGGGGGGACTGCTGCTACAAGCCTCCCCGGTGGAGAACCGCTATCAAAAAACGGTTGCCTGCCGACTGAACCGCCTGGAGCGGAAGGGAACGGAATTGCTGTTGTCCATCCGCTGTCCCAAATCCCTCCTTCAGCCCATAGGATTTTCTATTCAGGCTCTGGTGCCCAACGGCAATGACTCTACCGTTTTTGTTCCGGCAGAATCAGACGGGGACTTCTCCGAGAGCCACATTGTCTCTGGCATCCTGGATCTGTCCGCTCTCCCCGCTGTGCTCGATGACTATCAGCTCACCTGTGTTCTGGGGCAGGAGCAGGGGGTCTATCTCCACGCCCCCCTGTATATCACCGACCGCAAGGTTGCTGTCTCCCTTTCCGAGCACCTGGAGGGCTATCCCGCCTTTCACTGCGCTGACGGCACCTGCTGTTACCTCTATCTGGATCACAGGCACCGACCCATTCTCTCCTGGTCCCAGGCTCAACCTGGCGCACAGCGCTTTCCCCCAGAGAAGCAAGTTACCACGTTGGAGGCGTTTCTCCCACTGGCGGACTGGCTGGAGGCACCTACCTGCTCTGCCTGCCATGTGAACGGCAGCCACTGGCAGTGGCAGTTCCGCCTTCCCTCCCGGGATCTGTCCCAGGCCGATGAACTGACGCTGCTGCTGGTTCACGATAAGGACAACACCCGCATACTCTGCCCGGTGGAGCCGATCAGTGGGAATGGACAGGAATCAACCCTCACCGCTGACCTCTCCCCTCTGAAGGAGCAGGTAGAGTCCTGCCGCCGGGTCACCTGGCAGGTCATTTTACTGGCGCGTCAAGGCTCAGATTTCTACGCCCTGCCCCTGTCCGACCCCAGCCGAACGCCTAAGCGTAACAATCGTCAACAGAGCACCTTTAATCACTTTGGCGACCACTACAACCATCCAATCGGTAATCTGCCCTTTGCCGGACACACGGTAGAGGCCATCCCCTTCTGCACCTTTAAAGGTGAGTGGCGGATCACCGTGGCGGATCAGAGCTTACGCTACTACCCCCACTTTGACTGCCGCGCCATCAGCGCCAGCCTCCGGTTCGGCACCCTGCATTTGAAGGTTGCCTGCCCCCCAGTAGAGGGCAGCACCTGGGTGGGTGTCATTCTCACCCACCGCTACCAGCTGGAAGCAGATCGGATGGAACACTACTTCCCCCTCAAGGATCTGCGCCGGGAGGGTGATCATTATGTACTCACTGCCCGGGCGAAGCTGAAACAATTTACCTTTGCTCCCCTGTACTGGGACATCCGGGTGGTCTTTGAAAAGGACGGTGTGCGCTACTGGAACTCGGTAAAGGCACCGGTTCGTTCGGAACGCCATTACTGGCGGGAAATCGCCTGGACGGTGGGACTGAAGGGTCTGTTCTTTGGCGACAGCGTGGGGTTGGATCACGGCAACCAACTCTTCCTCTACCGCACGGTGGGCAACCGCTTCGCTCTGGTCTGCCAGGAGTACTCTCCTTACACCGGATTCCGCTTCCGACTCAAGGAACGCTTCGCCATGGTGCTCTACTACCTGTTCCGGAAGCAGCTACTGAAACGAAGCATTTATCTTACCTACGAAAAATACTGCTGCATGGCGCAGGACAATGGGTTCTACTTCTTCCAGCACTGCATGGAACACAACATGGAGCAGGTCATGAACCGGGAGATCTACTTTGTCATCGACAAAAAGCAGCCCGACTACCAGAATCTCCTGCCTTACAAGGATCATGTGATCCAGTTCATGAGTCTCAAACACATGGTTTATATTTTGGCCGCCCGGCTTCTGATCTCCAGCGACTCCAAAGCCCACGCCTACGCTTGGCGCGCCAAGGAAAGTGTTATCCTCCCCCAAGTAGTAAAGAAAAAGCGATTGGTCTTCCTCCAGCATGGGGTAATCGCCCTGAAACGGGTGGAGTTCTACCGCTCCGGCACCAACAGCGTCAATCTTTTCGTCACCTCTAACCAGCAGGAGCACGACATTGTCATCAACGAACTGGGGTATCTCCCCGAGGAAGTGATTATTCCCGGTCTGGCCCGATGGGATGTGCTGCGGGATCGCTCTGCCAGTCAGTCCCAGAACCACATTTTGGTGATGCCCACCTGGCGCAACTGGCTGGAGGAGGTATCAGACGAAACCTTCATAGCCAGCGATTATTATCAGAACTATATGGCACTGCTGAACTCGGATCGATTGGCGGCCTATTTGGAGCAGTACGACGTGTATTTGGACTTCTATATTCACCCCAAGTTCCGAGAATATATCAAAAACTTCTCCATTTCCGGTGATCGGGTGCAATTGATCCCCTTCGGATCCCAGCCTCTGAACCAACTGATGATGGAGTGCAAGCTTCTGGTCACCGACTACTCCAGTGTCTGCTGGGACGTGTACTACCAGGGGAAACCGGTTCTGTTCTACCAGTTCGATTTGGAGCAGTATAATGAGACCCAGGGTGCCTATATTGATCTGGAGAAAGATCTGTTTGGCGACCGTGCCACCACGCCGGATGAATTGTTCGCACTGCTGGAAGAAGCGGCTGCGGCAAACTTCCAGCTGAAGCCCAAGTACGCAGCCATGCGTGAGAGCATGTATCAGTACCTAGATCACAACAACAGCCAGCGCACCTGTGAGGAAATCATGAAGCGCAACTGGTAATCTGCCGGGGCGCCCCCTGGAACCGCAGGCCGTTTCTTTCCAATCTTCCACCACATAGTCCGGTTTATGTCCCTTTAGTTGTTCTATAATAGGGACAATGAATCAAACAGGAGGACATTGGGATGATGGATGTGGAACTGAGATATGTAAGAGGTCACGTAGAGGTTTATTCTCCGGAGGGCGGCTTCCTGTTCTCCGCCGACACTGCCGGTGAGGCACTGCGGGAATTACGGGAGGACGATTAACGCCAGAGGCAGCAAAAAGAAGGAAGCCTTTTTACAGACTCCCTTCCTTTGCGCACATTTACTTGCTTTGGGTTGTTTTCTGATCGTCCTGGATCTTCATGGTCTGCTTCTGCAAATACTGCATGGGATCCAGTGCCTTGCCGTCCTGTTCCACGGCAAAGTGGAGCCACGCGGTATCGTGCTTTTCACCGGAAGCAGTTTCCCCTACCATACCGATGGTCTGACCCGCCTGGATCTTATCACCAGAGGTGACAGAGACCTTGTCCGCCAGATTTCCGTAGATGGTATTCAGCTTCCCTGATGTCTGGACCGTGACGGTTTTCCCCAGCATAACGTCATCCTTTACCGAGATTACGGTGCCCTCAATGGCAGCGGTTACCGTATCCCCGACTTTGGCAGCGATGTCCACGCCGGTATGGGTACGCCAGTCCCCCATGGCCTCATTATAGGACAGGGTTTCCGTGGAGAACGCCTCCGCAACCTCCCCTTCCAGGGGCCAGTTCCAGCTATTGGATGCGCTGGTAGTCACAGCTGCGCTGTCCTCAGACTGGGTTGCAGTGCTCTCCGTCCTTTTGCTCTGATTGGTCTGGCTACTGGCGTTTTTAGACGCCTTGGCCTCCAGATCCTCATCGCCTTCCGCTTTGGTCGTGGGCAACTCTTCTTGGGTCGTTCCCGTAGTCTGATTGGCCGCAGTTTTGGTATCCCCTTCGCCATCAAGGACTACTTCTACGTCATCCTGCTTTCCCGTACTGGCCGGCACTTCCGCCTTCGCAGAGACCGACTGGGATGGCATCTGCTCCGACAGGGATACCATTCGATAGAGATAGTACCCAGAACCGCCGATGGCTGCCACGCACAGGAAAAGGACGATGTAGAACCCTTTCCCTTCCAGAAAGTCGCCGAATTTCTTCCAGATTGTCCGCTTTTTCAAACGCAACACCTCCATGCCGCTATTGTGACCTGATTTCTGGTAGGATATACCTGCTGAAATATCCCTAGGGTGAAATTTTTATCTCGCCCCCTTTCCCTAGCAACTGCCTGTCCTCCCCCTCTATACTGGAAAAACAGCAGAATTTGCTCCCCTACTATATATAAGGAGGTTTTCCTATGCACGCATGGCATTCCCTGTCCACCGGGCAGGTCTTAGAGCAGCTTTCCGCCGACCCAGTTCAGGGTCTCTCCCACCCCGAGGCAGCACAACGCCTCCAGCGCCACGGATCTAACCAGCTGGAACAGGCGAAGGCCCGCTCTCCCATCCTCCGCTTCCTAGATCAGATGAAGGATCCCATGGTACTGGTTCTGCTAGTGGCGGCAGTCCTTTCACTGGTCTCCAGCGGCGGCACCGATCTGGTGGACAGCGCGATTATCCTGGTCATTATTATCGTCAACGCCTGCATCTCCATCTCCCAGGAGTCCAACGCAGAACGGGCATTGGCCGCGCTCCAGCAGATGAGCGCCCCTCAGGCTCGGGTGATTCGAAACAATCAGCTGGAGAAGGTAGACACCACATTACTGGTACCCGGTGATCTGATCCGATTGGAAGCCGGGGATCTGGTTCCCGCCGATGCCCGACTCCTGGAATGTGCCAGTCTCCAGGCGGATGAATCCGCCATCACCGGGGAATCGGTACCGGTGTCCAAGGACGCTGAGAAAACGCTCCCTGAGGAGACCGCCCTGGGTGATCGGAAGAATATGCTCATCGCCTCCTCGATTGTCACCACCGGACGAGCCACCGCAGTGGTAACCGCAACCGGCATGGAGACCGAAATGGGGAAGATCGCCTCCCTGCTTATGGGGCAGAAGGATATTGACACCCCCCTTCAGCACAAAATGGTGGAGATCTCCAAAAATCTCTCCTTTCTCTGCCTCGGGGTCTGCGCAGTTATGTTCGGCGTAGGACTGCTACAAGGAAAAAACCTCCTGTCCATGCTCCTGATCGCCGTCTCTCTGGCGGTAGCCGCCATTCCAGAGGGGCTCCCCGCCATCGTCACCATTGTTCTGGCACTGGGGGTTCAGCGAATGGCCGGCCGTCACGCCATTGTCAAAAAGCTCCCAGCCGTAGAAACCCTGGGCTGTGCCAGCGTGATTTGCAGCGATAAAACCGGCACACTCACCCGAAATCAGATGACCGTCACCGACTTGTGGACTCCCACCGAAAAGGGACGGGAGCTGGCACTGATAATCGGCACCCTTT